>Ga0209160_1000006_pt1 | contig 168631 bp, 157 predicted proteins | sample GraSoiAngelo_153_FD_186167 | JGI IMG/M metagenome (GOLD analysis project Ga0209160, IMG submission 186167) | Grasslands soil microbial communities from the Angelo Coastal Reserve, California, USA - 14_1009_12_40cm (SPAdes) (version 2) | ecosystem: Environmental > Terrestrial > Soil >...
ACGGTGCTCGGCAAGGGCGGGCCGACGATCCGCGCCATCACCACGAATGGTCCGGTGGCGATTCGCCGGAATTAGGGCGCGTTCAGCGCCACACCGTGACGATCACGCCCATCAGCAGCAGGTAGGCGAGCTGGTACCCGGCGTCGATCACCCACACCGCGAGCGGGTTGTCGGAGAACATGTGGGCGGTGAGGCCGATCGTCGCCGCGAAGCCGAGCCACAGCAGGAATCCGAGCCACACGCCCTGCACGAAGCTCGTCGCCTGGGTGTAGGAGGCGAGCAGCGCGAGCGCGTACGCCATGACCAGGTAGCAGAGTGCCGACACCGCGTACGCGCGGGCCACGCCGCGCTTCTTCATCGCCTCGAGCTGCTCCGGGGTGTAGCCGTGCGCCTGGACCCATTGCTTCGCGAACAGCACGGGGGAATACCACACGGCGCCCAGGATGAACGTCGCGACCGCGGCGACGATGACGGCGAGGACGTTGACGTTGGCGGTAGGCATGAGCCTCCTTTAGTGACGGCGGTCCTCGATTACGCCCGGCGGCGATCCAACCAGCCCGCACCTGCGGCGAAGAGAGCGTAGGACGCAAGCGCCGTGAACGCAGCGGCTCGGTCGTTGGGTGGCGGCGGCCCGAAGAACGCGGCCGCCTGGATGAGGAGCATCACGCTGCCGAAGACCGGCATACCGTAGCGGCCGACGGCGGTGGTGGCCGTCGTTGAGCGGAGGTAGAGCAGCATCCCGCCGAACAAGATCGCGACTTCGAGCAGGAACGCGACCGTGGGGTAGTTCCACAGCCCGAGGCCCATCTTGAGAGTGTCGTCATACAGCGGCAGGTCGGGACGGTGCACGATGAGGTCGAGGACCCAGTGCGAGAACACCGCTGCGGCGACGAGCAGCGCCGCGCGGCGCGACGCGCCGAAGCCGCGCCCCGATCGGTACACGACGTACCCAGCGAGCGACCACAGCAGCGCGGCGACGAGGCTGTGGGTGTAGGGCATGTAGTAGAGGTCGAGGGGATTGGACGCCGTAATCCCCGGGACGATGCGCACCTTCTCGACGCCGAGCGGGACCAGGACGCCCCAGCCGAGGTCGAGCAGCTGGACGGCGAGGAACAGCACCCACAGCGGGATCGTCTTGTCGAGCCGCTTCGCCGCGAAGCTGATGCCATAGTGGCCCACGAACATGGTGTCCCCTGGCCTTACGCTCCGCCCTCATAGAACCTTGCCGCCCGTTCGAACACGTCCACGCGGACTCGCTCGGCGAGGCGGGGGAACAGGTCGCGGAACGCGAGCATCAGCCGCATCGGACCCGGGTTCACGATCACTTCGGGGAGATCCTGCTCGATCGCGCGCACCACGGCGCGAGCGACGTCGTCGGGGCGCGACGTTCCCAGCCAGCGTGGCGCGGAAAGCTGCGTCGCGTCGTGTTGCACGCGATACATCCCCGCTTCCGTGACAAATCCGGGAGTGATGGCCGACGCACTCACCCCCTTGCCGCGATAGGAGGCGCGCAGCGCAGCGGAGAACGCGATGAGCGCGGCCTTCGTGGCTGCGTAGGACTCGGTGTAGCCAGGGGGAATCCTTCCGGCGAGCGATCCCAGGTTCACGATGTGCCCCCGCCCGCGCTCGAGCATGCCGGGCAAGGCGAGCGCCGAGAGCACCAGCGGGGCGACCAGGTTCACCTCGACGGCATGCTCGAGCTCTCGCGCACTGGAGCGGTGGAAGCTCTTCGGAAAGAACACCGCGGCGTTGTTCACCAGCACGTCCACCGCGCCGAACTGATTCTGGGCGGCGGTGACCACGCGCTCGCGGTCGGCGGGTTGGGCCAGGTCCGCCGGCACGGGCAGCGCCTCGAGGCCGCGCCTGCGGAGCTCCGCGGCGAGGGCATCGAGCTCCGCCGCCGAGCGCGCTGCGAGCACCAGCTTCATGCGTTTCGCGGCCAGGGCGCGAGCGATGTAAGGCCCCAGCCCATGGGACGCGCCCGTGACGAGGGCGGTGCGGCCTGCGAGGTCGCGCATGACAGGGGAGAACTACCTGCGATGACTGCCCCGCGCAACCACCTACGGCGCTCTTACCGGAACACCTCCAGCGCCACCTCCACGCGCCCGAACGGGGCGCTCACCTGCACACCCTGCACGGCGCGCTTTACCTGCTGAAACATCTCGCGCGCGATCTTCACGCCCTCGGCGAGCGCCGCGTCTTTGCCTTTCTCCTGCGCCTGGCGCATCCGGGCCAGCACCGACTCCGGCACGGACACTCCCGGCACTTCGTTCGCGAGGAACTCGGCGTTCCGCAGCGAGATGAGCGGCCAGATCCCCGCCACGATCGGGATCTTGAACTGCTCGGCGCGCTTCAGGAACGTGTCGAGCTGCGCCGGGTCGAACACCGGCTGTGTCACCGCGAACTCGGCGCCGGCGTCCACCTTCCAGGCGAACCGCGACAGCTCGCGATCGAGATCGACGGCGCCCGGGTTCACGCCGACGCCGATCGTCCACTGCGTGGGCGCGCCGATCGGATTGTTGCCGGGGTCGAGCCCGTGGTTCAGGCGGAACACGAGATTCGTGAGCCCGATCGAGTCGATGTCGAACACCGCCGTCGCTTCCGGATAGGGCCCCATCTTGGGCGGGTCGCCTGTGATGATGAGTATGTTGCGCAGCCCCGCGGCATGGGCGCCGAGGATGTCCGAAAGCATGCCGAGCAGGTTGCGGTCGCGACAGCAGTAGTGGATCACCGTCTCGATCCCCACTTCGCGCTGAATCAGGATCGCCGACGGCAGCACTCCCATCCGGCTCTGCGCCCGCGGCCCATCGGGGACGTTGACGGCGTCCACGCCGGCGGCCTTGAGGGCGCGGCACTGCTCCAGCATCGGCGTGGCATCGACCCCCTTGGGCGGGACGATCTCGACGCTCGTCACGAGCTCACCCCTAGCCAGCTTCGCGCCCCAGCACGAGCGCGCGGACAACGGCACCTCCTCCACTCCGGCGGGCGCCGCGATCGTCTCGCGCGACACCACGACTGGCTGGTGGCGCGGCACCACGCTCGCGACGTAGTCGCGGATTTTCTTGATGTGCTCGGGCGTCGTGCCACAACAGCCACCCACGAAGCGGGCCCCGGCTTCGATCATCCGTCGCGCGTAGCTCGCCATGTACTCGGGGCTTGCGAGGTAGATCTTGCGGTCTCCCACATCGCGTGGGAGCCCCGCGTTGGGGACGCCCGAGATCGGCCGGTCGGTCACTTTGACCATCTTCTCGACCGCCTCGAGTACCCCGGCCGGCCCCACCGAGCAGTTCACGCCGATCACGTCCGCGCCCCACGCGGTGAGCTGCTGCGCGAAAGTTTCGGGGCTCGTGCCGTAGTAGGTGAGGCCATCCTCGCCGATCGTCATCTGGGCGATTACGGGAAGGTCGGAGAGGCTCCGCACCGCGCGCAGCGCCTCGTGGATCTCGTCCAAATCCGAAAACGTCTCGAGGATGAACCCGTCCACCCCGCCCGCGAGCAGGCCCTTCACCTGGCGCCCGAAGTGCGCGAACGCCTCCTCCCGCGCCAGCGCGCCGAACGGCTCGATGCGTACGCCGAGCGGACCGATCGCGCCCACGACGCTGGCCTGCCCGGCCGCCGCCTGATGCGCCAGCTCGGCAGCCGCCTGGTTGATCTTCTCCGTGTCGTCGGCCAGTCCGTAGCTGCGGAGCTTGACGGGATTGGCGCCGAAGGTGTTGGTCTCGATGATCTCGGCGCCGGCCCGCACGTAGGCTTCGTGCACCTCGCGCACGAGCTTCGGCTGCTTGAGGTTCAGCTCGTCATAACAGACGTTCAGGAAGAAGCCCTTGGAGTAGAGCATCGTGCCCATCGCGCCGTCGAGCACGTGGACTTTTCCGTCGTTCAAGAGATCGCGCAGCGTGGTGGTCATCCGTTGTCTGTCATCCGTTATCCGTTGTCCGTCATCCGTTACTCGTAAAAACAAGACCCGCTTGGCCGAGTAGTCGCCAAACGGGCTGGCGTTTTAGCGACTTGTTTAACGTGGCTGCAATAGGCCGCAAATCACCACGGAATCGATTGTGGTACGGAATTTAGGCCAACAAAGCGCCGCCGCAAGCCGTATCTTCTCCGGTCCATTCCTTCTCGGGAGCCACTACGGTGTCGCTCGCCCCGCTACATCCCCAAATCGTGCACTTCGCGATCGCCCTGCTGTTCATGGGAGTGCTGTTGCGTGGGGTTTCCCTGACGGGCAAGGTCGCGTTCACCGGTCCCGCCGCTCTGGTCCTGCTGCTCGTGGGGACCGTCGGCGCCGTCCTGGCGGTGCAATCGGGGACGGCGGCGCACGGACCGGTCGAGCGCGTGCCGGGCGCGCGGGCGGCAGTGATGGAGCACGAGGAGTGGGGCCAGCGCACGCGGAACATCTTCCTCATCGTGGCGGCGCTCGAGCTCGTGGCGCTCGTTCCTCGGGTGAGCCGGTGGCGCAAAGGGATGCTCACCGCCTCAGGTGTCGTGGGCCTGATGGGCGCGGTCTCGTTGTACGAAGCCGCCGAGCACGGCGGCGACCTCGTCTACGGCTATGCCGGGGGCGTGGGGGTACGCTCGGGAGATCCGGCGGACGTCGCACGGTTGCTGGTGGCGGGTCTGTATCAGCAGGCCATGCTGGACCGAAGACAGGGGAAACCCGCTGAGTCGGCGCAGCTGATCGCCCAGCTGGCGCAGCGCTATCCCGACGACACGTCGATCCGGCTGCTGGCGGTGGAGTCGTTGATCGTCGACCGGCAGGACGGGAAGGCCGCCCTGGCGGCGCTCAAGTGGTTCCCGCTGACGTTAGAGAGCCGGTTCCTACGATTCCGGGTCGGGTTGCTGCGCGCCGATGCGTTCGCGGCGGCGGGGATGCCGGACTCGGCGAAGGCCACGCTGCAAGCGATGGCCGGCGAGTTCTCGAACAACCGCGCGGTCGAGGACCGCATGGCCAAGCTGAAATAGCACCCGTGTAGCTTGTAGGCATGCCAGACCTGCTGGCGGCCCGCTCGCAGATGGCCGTCTCGCTCGCCTTTCACATCGTGTTCGCCGTCATCGGGATCGCGATGCCGCTCATGATGGTGCTGGCGGAGCGCCGTTGGCAGGTGACGGGGCACGCGATCTATCTGGACCTCGCCAAGCGCTGGGCGCGTGGGACCGCGATCCTGTTCGCCGTGGGCGCCGTGTCCGGGACCGTGCTGTCGTTCGAGCTCGGGCTGTTGTGGCCGGAGTTCATGCGGTTCGCGGGCCCCATCATCGGGATGCCGTTCTCGCTCGAAGGGTTCGCGTTCTTCACCGAGGCGATCTTCCTCGGCATCTACCTGTACGGTTGGGACCTGATCCCGCGGCCGGCCCACCTCGCCGCCGGCGGCGTCGTCGCGCTGAGCGGCGCGGCTTCCGGAATCTTCGTCGTCATCGCGAATGCGTGGATGAACACGCCGACCGGATTCGAGCTGGCGCAGGGCCATGCCGTGAACGTCGATCCGATCGCCGCAATGGCGAGCCCCGCCGCGCTGTCACAGACGATCCACATGACGCTCGCGGCGTACGCGGCGACCGGTTTCGCGGTCGCCGGGATCCACGCGTTCTTGCTGCTGAAAGATCGCGCCAACGCGTTCCACCGGCGCGCGCTCGTCATCGCACTGCTCGTCGGTGCGCCCGCGGCGGTGCTCCAGCCCATTTCGGGCGATCTGAGCGCCCGGCACCTGGCCCGCCATCAGCCGGTGAAGCTGGCGGCGGCGGAAGCCCTGTTCGAGACCCGGGCGGGGGCGCCGCTTACGCTGGGCGGTTGGCCGGACGTGGAGCGGCGCCAGACGCGGCTCGCGATCGATGTCCCGTACGGGCTCTCGCTGCTCGCGTTCCACGATCCCGGGGCCGTGGTGAAGGGGCTCGACGCGGCCCCGCGCGACGAGTGGCCCAATGTCCCCGCGGTGCACCTCGCGTTTCAGCTGATGGTGGCCCTCGGCACCTATCTGGCGTTGGTCGCGCTGTGGACTGGATGGCGCGCCTGGCGCGGTGCCGATCTCGCCCACAACACGTGGCTGCTGCGCGCGATCGCGCTCGGCGCCCCCATGGGATTCATCGCCGTGGAAGCCGGCTGGATGGTGACGGAGCTCGGCCGGCAGCCGTGGGTGATCTACGGGGTCCTCAAGACGGCCGACGCCGTCACGCCGATGCCGGGATTGATCGTACCGTTCCTCGCGTTCACGCTGCTCTACTGCTTTCTGGGGGTGATCGTCGCGTGGCTGTTATACCGGCAGATCATCCGCAGTCCGGACATTCCGGAGTGGCGGGGGTTCTACATGCCGCCGGCGGGTCGCGGAAATAGGAAGGCGGAAGGCTGAGACGATGAGACTGGCGGACCTCGTCGCGGGGATCGTGTTCCTGGCCCTCAATGGGTACGCCGTGCTCGGCGGTGCCGACTTCGGCGGCGGCGTGTGGGCTCTGCTGGCGCGCGGGACCCGCAAAGATCGCCAGCGTGAGCTGATCGCGGACGCGATCGGGCCGGTGTGGGAGGCGAACCACGTGTGGTTGATCCTCGCACTGGTGCTGCTCTTCACCTGCTTCCCGGCGGCGTTCGCCCGGCTCGGCATCGTGCTGCACATCCCCCTGTCGCTGGTCCTGATCGGGATCGTGCTGCGCGGCTCGGCCTTTACGTTCTGGCGCTACGGCGGGGGGGCCCACGGAGATGAAGCGCAGCGCCATTGGGGCAGCGTGTTCGCGGTCGCGAGCTTGATTACGCCGCTCCTGCTGGGGACCGCGGTGGGTGCGATCGCGTCCGGGAGCGTGCGGGCGGGAGGAACGGGGAGCGGGGCGGGGTTCTACGACGTGTACGTCGCGCCGTGGTGGACGGCGTTCGCGTTGAGCGTTGGTGCGTTCGCCCTGGTGGCGTTCGCTTTCCTCGCGGCGGTGTACCTGACGCTCGAAGCGCAGCAGCCGGAGCTGCGCGAGGACTTTCGGCGGCGCGCGCTCGGCGCGGGTGCAGCCCTGTTCGGCGCGGCGCTGCTCGTGCTCACGCTGTCCGGGAGCGGGGCCCCGCGGATGCGCGCGGGACTGATCTTCGCTCCGTGGGCGGTGCCGCTCCACCTGCTCACCGGCGCCACCGCCGTCACGGCGCTCGCCGGGCTGTGGCGCCGTCGCTACCGCCTCGCCCGCGTCGCGGCTGCCGCGCAGGTATCGCTCATCCTGTGGGGCTGGGCGCTCAGCCAGTACCCGTACATCCTGCCACCCGACCTTACGATCACCGAGGCCGCCGCCCCCGCCGTGACCCTGCGGCTGGTGCTCGGCGCGCTGGCACTAGGGGCGGTGGTGCTGTTGCCATCGCTCTATTACTTGTTTCGGGTATTCAAGAGTCGCTCTCAGCCGTCAGCCATCGGCCGTCAGTAACGTCTGGAGCCGACGGCCGACGGCGCAGTTCAGACGTCGAACACCCGCTGCGCTACCCACCACGCCGCCAGCGCGCCCACGATGAAGCCCAACAGCTGCCCCCAAACTCCGAGCACGTTCCCGGCGAGGACCCCGACGATCGTTCCCACCACGAAGCTGACCAGCGCTTTCAGGAGCTTCATCGGCGTTCCCCTCCCGCCAGCAGCGCTTGTGCCACCGCCTCGGTCTTGAGCCCCGCGACCTCCGTGCGACCGGCCCGCGGCGGCACGATTCGGGCCGGGCTCAGAGGAGCACCACGTTCAAGAGCAGCTGCTTCAGCAACCAGAGCACCAGCCAGGCCACGAGCGGGCTCCAATCGAGCGCGCCCATGGGCGGCAGCAGACGGCGGATCGGCTCCACCAGCCAGTCGGTCAACGCGTAGGCGGGCCGCATCCAGCGCGAGTAGCGGAACAAGCCGAACCAGGACCCGATGACTCTGAGTAGCAGAGCGGCGAACAGGACGCTGTAGAGGGCGCCGATCAAGAACGCCAGCACCGCCCGCGGCCCCCCCCCGGCCGCCGCGGAAATCCCGTAGAAGAGTCCCACCGCCCAGTCCAAGAGCGACAGCAGCACGACGCCGCCCAGCGCCACCACCACGACGAGCCACCAGCCCGCGTTGACGGGGTTGCCGCCCAGCCGCACGAGGCGCATTTCCACGGGGCGAATGAGCGGGTCGCTCGCGGCACGCAGTGCACGGCCCAGCGCCCCGAACGGCGACACGCGCCGGGCGCGCACCAGCCAGGCGGTGAAGGCGACCACGACGCTCAGCACGAAGACGGCGAAGACAGCGTAGCGGACGAGTACTCGAAAGTCGTGCATGGCTCTTTCAGGGCGCGAACATTTCGACCACGTCCGTCTGCGCGAACCCCGCCCTGGGGCCGCCGCCGATTACGTAGACTCTGCCGTTCAGCGTCGCCGCGCCGAGCCCATGGCGCGCGGTCGGGAGGGGTGGCGCGCTCGTCCATCGATCCGTCGCCGGGTCATATACCTCGTGGTTCTCGAAGACGGACGATCTGGTCTCGCCGCCGAAGGTGTGGACCTTGCCGTCGAGCACCGCCGACGCGAGCCCCCCGCGCCGGCTGGGCATGGGCGATTTCTTGGCCCAGCGGTTCGTCGCGGGATCGTACGCCTCGACCACATCGTAGTTGTGGTCGGGGTTGAAGGGGCGCCCGCCGATCGCGTAGACGGTGCCCCCGACCGCCGCCGCCGTGAGATGATCGCGTAGCGTTGGGATGGGAGCTGCATTGCTCCAGCGATTGGTGGCGGGATCGTAGATCGCCGTCGAGTCGAGCAGCTTGCGGCCCAGGCCCCACCCGCCTACCACGACGAGTTTGCCGTCCGCGACTCCCACCCCCGAGGCGCCACGCGGCGCGGGAAGCGGTGCGCGCGGCTCCCAGCGGTCCCGCCCCTCGTGGTACAGCCACAGCGTGTTCTCAGGGACGAACGTGGCTGCGGAAAGTCCCCCCACGGCATAGAGCGTGTCTCCCACCACCGCGAGCGGCATGTGGTGGCGCGGGGCGGGGAGGTCGGCGATCCGCTCCCACCGGTTCGCTGCCGGGTCGAACCGGAAGGCTCTGGCGATGGGCGTGCCGGATCGATCGAACCCGCCGGCGATGTAGATCTTGCCATGCAGCACGGCCGCGCTCATCTCCTGGACCGGCTCGGGAAGTGACGCGGCGGTGGACCAGCGGCCGTCGGAGGAGAGGACCGAGGTCGCCGCGACGAGCGCGAGCAAGAGGCGCGTCACGCTGCCGTCAATCGTTCGCGGCGAACGCTGCCGCCACGATCCTGGCCTGCTCGGCCTGGTGGGCCGCGGGGTAGCCCTCCGCTGGGCTCGAGCGCTCGGGCCGGCCGATGTCGCGCACCGTGACGTCCGAGTCGACGAGCTGGCGCAGCTGCGGTAGCATGAACTTCTGCGGCCCCATGTTGCGCGGCTCCTCCTGCACCCAGACGATCTCGGTGATCTTGGGGTAGCGCTTGATCAGCTCGGCGATTTCGGCGGAGGGGAATGGATACAGCAGCTCGACCCTGCCGATCGCCACGTGGGCCGCCTGCGCCCGCCGGGGCGAGAGCGACAGATCGTAGTACACCTTGCCGCTGCACAGCACGAGCCGGGTCGCGTCGCGGTGTGCGTCGCCGGCGGGGTCCTCGAGCACCGGCCGGAATCCTCCCGCGGTGAGCTCCTCCAGCCGCGACGTGGCCTGGGGGAGCCGCAGCAGGCTCTTCGGGGTGAACAGCACCAGCGGTCGCAGCTCCGCGTGCCGCGCCTGACGTCGCAGCAAATGGAAGTACTGCGCCGGCGTGGTGCAGTTCGCGATGCGCAGGTTGCCCTCGGCGCCGAGCGCGAGGAACCGCTCGATGCGGGCGCTCGAGTGCTCGGGCCCCTGACCTTCGTAGCCGTGCGGCAGCAGCAGCGTGAGGCGCGATACCTGCCCCCACTTGGCGAGCCCGGCGATCAGGAACTGATCGATGATCACCTCGGCGCCGTTGGTGAAGTCGCCGTACTGCGCCTCCCACAGCACCAGCGCATCGGGCGCCGCCGCGGCGTAGCCGTACTCGAAGCCGAGGCACCCGAACTCCGAGAGAGGGCTGTTGTGCAGCTCGAAGGGCGCGCGCGCGCCCGCGAGGTTCTGGATCGGCGCGTAGCGCTGCCCGTTCACGATGTCGTGCAACACCAGGTGGCGTTGGCTGAACGTGCCGCGTTCGGTGTCCTGCCCGGTGAGGCGGATCGGCGTCCCCTCGCCGAGCAGCGATCCGAACGCGAGCGCCTCGGCATGGGCCCACTCGATCCCGCCTTCGGTGAGGGCGCCGCGCCGGCGCTCCAGCTGGCGCAGCAGCTTGGGGTTGGCGTGGAAGCCGGGCGACACGGAGAGCAGCTGCTCATTGAGGCTCGTGAGGACCTGGCTGGCGACGGCGGTCGCCGGCTCCGCGATCGTCTGCGGCTTCTCCGAGATGCGTTGCGGCTCCTGACCCTGTCCTGCTTCGAGGTGCGCTTTCAGTGACTGCTGGATCTCGGAGAGCCGCTGGGCGAACCGCTCCGCCTCGGCGTCGGCCTGGGCGCGGTCCAGCACACCCTCGCTCGCCAGTTGCTCGACGTAGCGCTGTCGCACGGGGGGCGTCCGCTTGATCCGCTCGTACATGAGGGGCTGCGTGTACGCGGGCTCGTCGCCCTCGTTGTGTCCGTGCCGCCGGTAGCCTACCACGTCGATCACTACGTCGGCGTGGAACTTGTCGCGGTACATCATCGCGAGGCGCGCGGCGGCGAGGCACGCCTCCGGGTCGTCCGCGTTGACGTGGATGATGGGCGCATCGAAGCCCTTGGCGAGATCGCTCGAGTAGTCGGTCGAGCGTCCCTCCTTCGGGTCGGTGGTGAAGCCCACCTGGTTGTTGGCGATCAGATGGACCGTTCCGCCGGTGGTGTAGCCCTTGAGTCGCGCCAGGTTGAACGTCTCGGCCACCACGCCCTGCGCAGCGAACGACGCGTCGCCGTGGATCAGCAGCGGCAGCGCGACCGTGCCGTCGTGGATGGCGTCCTTGCCGCGACGGTTCGTCTGGTTCGCGCGCGCGCGGCCCTCGACTACCGGGTTCACCGCTTCGAGATGACTGGGGTTGGGGGACAGGGTGATGTTCACCGGCTTCCCGGACGCCGTCTGGTACACACCGTCCGCTCCGTGGTGGTACTTCACGTCGCCCGTGCCGCCCTCGGGGGTGAGTGTTTCCTCCACGTGGCGACCACCCTCGAACTCGGCGAAGATCGTCTCGTACGGCAACCCGACGATGTGCGCGAGCACGTTGAGGCGGCCGCGGTGCGCCATCCCCAGCACCACGCGGCGCGCCCCGCTCGACCCGGCGAGCTCGATCGTCTGATCCAGCATCGGCACGAGGGCGTCCAGCCCCTCGATCGAGAACCGCTTCTGGCCGAGGTACGCCCGGTGCAGAAAGCGCTCGAGCCCTTCGACCGCCATCAGGCGAGACAGCAGCTTCTTCTTCTGCTCGGCGGACAGCGGCATGCGGTGCTGGCCGGACTCGATCACCTGGCGAAGCCACACGCGCTCTTCGTGGCTCCCGATGTGCTCGACCTCGTACGCGATCGTGCCGCAGTAGGTCCGCTGCAGCTCGGGGTACGCCTCGGCGAGTGTCTTGCCGGAGACGTAAATCCGCAGCAGCTCAGCCGGCACCCGCGCCATGATCTCGGGGGTGAGACCGAGCGGGCCGGGATCGAGCGCCGGATCGCCCGGCGGATCGGAACCGAGCGGGTCGAGCCGCGCGGCCATGTGGCCGAAGTTTCGGAACGCTTTCACCAGAGCCATCGCGGCGGCGACGTGCTTGAGATCGGGGCTCGGGGTTAGGGGCTCGGGGCCCGGGAGCGCGCGCGCCGTCGTCTCTCCGACCCCCGAGCCCCGAGCCCCGAGCCCCGTAATCGCCAGAGTCTCCGCCACTACCTCGTAGAACCGCTCCTCTCCCTGCAGCACAGCGTCCAGCTTCCGCAAGAACATCCCCGACTCCGCTCCTTGGATGACGCGGTGATCGTAAGTGCTCGTGAGCGTCATGACCCTGGTCGCGCCGATCTGCCGGATCGCGCCGGTGGCGATGATCGAGCCCTGGCCCTTCATGAGACGCGGCACGGAGGCCACGGTGCCGATTGTGCCGGGGTTAGTGAGGGTGATCGTCGCCCCGGCGAAGTCGTCGGGGAGGAGGCGACCGGCGCGCGCCTTCTCGACGAGCGTCTCGTAGGTCGCGTGGAACGCCGCGAAGTCGAGCGCGTCAGCGCGCTTGATCACGGGGACGAGCAGCGCGCGGCTTCCATCTTTCTTCTCGACGTCCACCGCCAGACCGAGGCTCACCCCACGCGGGTCGAAGCGGTGCGGCTTCCCGTCCACTTCCTGGAACGCGTGGGTCATCACGGGGAACTGCTTCGCCGCCTGGACGATCGCGAAGCCGATCAGGTGCGTGAAGGAGATCTTCTTGCCGCTCGAGGCGAGCCTCGCATTGAGTTCTCTCCGGCGCGCGTCGAGCGTGTCCACCGGGACGTCGCGGAACGAGGTGGCGGTGGGCACGGACAGCGAGTCCGTCATGTTCTGCGCCAGGCGGGCCGCCGGGCCCGTGAGCGGCGTCAATCCGGCAGGGAGAGGGGAGATGGGAGATGTACCTGACTGTGCCGCGGAGGGTACATCTCCCTTCTCCCTTCTCCCCAGCACTTCGGCGCGGTCTGTTGGAATCACCGGCAGCTCGGCTAGCCTGCCGTTATCGAAGAGCTGACGCCAGTCGTCGGAGACGGAGGCGGGATCGCGCAGGTACTGCTCGTACATGACCTGCACGAAGGCGGCGTTGTGGGTCCCGAACACGAACTCGCTCACGCACGCAAATCTAACTAGACGTCAGACGTCAGACATCAGACGTCAGTATATTCTGCGAGCCATGCTCAGACGCAGCCTCCTGGTGCTGGTCCTGCTCCCGTGCAGCACGGCTGCGCAGGCTCCGGGCCCGCTGCGCGAGCGCGTGGCGGCGCGCGTCGCGCAGGCGCCCGCGACGGGGGTGGGCCTGTACTACCGCAGCCTCACGCGCCCGGACTCGCTCCTCCTCGGCGCCAATCTGCGCTTCCACGCCGCCAGCACGATGAAGCTCCCCGTGATGATCCAGATCTTCCGCGACGCGGACGCCGGACTACTCGGGCTCGACGACTCGCTCCCCGTCCACGCCACGTTCGCGTCCCTCGCCGACGGCTCGCCGTTCGACGTCGACAAGGCGGACGACTCGGATTCGACGCTGTACCGACGCGCCGGCAAGCTGGCCTCGGTGCGGGAGCTGCTCGAGCTGATGATCACGCGGTCGAGTAACCTGGCGACCAACATTCTGATCGAACGGGTCGGCGCCGCGCGGGCGCAAGCGTCGGCGCGCACCCTCGGGGCCTGGTCCATCCAGGTGCTGCGCGGGGTAGAGGACGGGAAGGCATACCGTGCGAGGCTCAACAACACGACCACCGCGCGCGACCTGGGCGTACTGCTCGCGGCCATCGCCGGGCGCCGGGCCGCGAGCCCTGCCGCCTGCGACAGCATGCTCGCGATCCTCGGCCGGCAAGAGTTCAACGAGGGGATTCCGGCCGGCGTGCCGTCAGGAACCCGCGTGGCGCACAAGACCGGCTGGATCGGCGAGGTGGTGTACCACGACGCCGCCATCGTGCATCCGGCGACGGGCGGGAGCTACGTCTTGGTGGTGCTGACGGGGGGGATCAAGCAGGACAGCGTCGCGTACAACCTGGTGGCGGACCTGTCACGGATGGTGTACGCGGCGGCACTGCCGTAGCGCCGGCCGGCTTACGGCTGGCCCAGCACCCGGACCGGAGCCGGGCGGTCCGTGGTCGTCCCGTCGCCGAGCTGGCCGCTCGAGTTGCGTCCCCAGCAGTACGCGAGGCTCGCGGTGGTGAGTCCGCAGGCGTGCGTGTCCCCCGCAGCGACCGACGCGAACCTGAGTCCACCCGACACCGGGAGCGGCACACTGCTGCACGGTCGGTCGTCGCACGCCTCGAGAGCTGCGGCGGTGCCGAGCTGACCGCCGCTGTCATCCCCCCAGCAATACACGGCGTCGTCGATCGTCACACCGCAGGTGAAGTCGAGCCCCGTGCTGATCGTGCTGAACGTCAGCCCGCCCGCGACGGGGACGGGCGTCGGCGTGGGGCGCGTCGAGCCACCGCCCAGCTCGCCCGAGCGATTGTCGCCCCAGCAGTACGCAGCGCCGTCCGCTGTCACGCCGCAACTGTGGCGCGCGCCGGACCCGAGCTCGGTGAACGCCGGCGTACCCTGAACGAGGAGGGGCTCCGCGCTCATCAACGCCCCGGGGCTGCCGAGTTGACCGGCCTGGTTGTTCCCCCAGCAATAGGTCTCGCCTTGGACCGCGAGGGCGCAGGTGAAGCCGTCCCCGACGGCGATCGTGCTGAACGACACGTGGGCGACCACGTGGCTCGGCGCCAGGCCGAGCTTGAGCGTCACCGTGCCGAGCTGCCACGTGCCGTTGTCGCCCCAGCAGTAGGCGGCGCCGTCGTCGGTGAGCGCGCAGGCGTGGCTGAACCCGGCGGAGAGTGTCCGAAAGTCCAGCCCGCCCGCGACCGCGACCGGTATTGGGCTCCCGGCGACCGATCCGTTCCCGAGCCGTCCGCGCGATCCGCTGCCCCAGCAGTAGGCGGCCCCGCCCGTGACCACCCCGCAGGTGAACCGACCGCCGCCGCTCACGGTGGCGAAGGTATGGTCTCCCTTGGTCAGGACGGCCGTGGCATTATCGCCCCCGGGGCCGTTGCCGAGCTGCCCGTAGGCATCGCTTCCCCAGCAGAACGTCGCGCCGGCTCGCGTCAGGCCGCAGGTGTGGGTGGAAAGCCCGGGAGCGAGCTCGCGGAGTTCGAGGAGCGCCACCGTGATCGTGGCGGATCCAGCCTGCCCCTCGCTCGTCGCCGTGAGCACGCCGGTGCCCGGTGCGTGCCCAGTCGCGACGCCCGCGGGCGTGACGGCGACGGTCCCCGCGTCTGAGCTGGACCAGGAGACGACTCGCGCGGCGAGCGCGACCCCGCGCCAGTCGTGGGGCGTGGCCGACAGCTGCACCGCTCCTCCGACGACGATGGTCTGGTCGCCTTGGTCCACCGTCACCGACGCGACGGGCGCGAAGACGGTGAGGTGCGCCGTGCCGCTCCTCTGCTCTGCTGTGGCGGTGACGATCACGGGGCCGTGGCCTACGCCGGTGACGAGGCCCGTGGACGACACGGTCGCGAGGAAGGGATCGGAGCTGGTCCAATGGACCGCGCGCCCGCTCAGGGGATGACCGGACGAATCGAGCAGTACGGCTTGCAGCTGAAGAGTGGCGCGCGCGATGACGGTCGCGGTGTCCGGGGAGATGAGGACCGAGGCGACGGGCGGAATGACGGGCGCGACCGATGCTTGGCACCCTGTCAGGAGCAGCGCGGCGGCCAACCGCCACCTGGTCATGCCACGCGCCGCTACGACACCCGTCGCGTCTTCCGCCGCATGAAGTCCATCAGGATGAACTGCCCCAGCGTCATCGTATTCGTGAAGTACGCCTTCCCCCGGCAGATGGCGCTCACTTTCTTCACGAACTCGACCAGACTCCTATCGCGGGCGAGCATGAAGGTATTGATCAGGATCCCCGAGCGACGGCACAGCGCGACCTCACGGTAGGTGGCCTGGAGAATCTGGGGGTCGAGCCCCATCGAGTTCACGTAGATCCTGCCGTCGGGGAGCGTGAGCGCCGACGGCTTCCCGTCGGTGATCATGATGATCTGCCGCATGTCCTTGCGCTGGGACATGAGCATCCGTCGCGACAGCTTGAGGCCCTCCGCGGTATTGGTGTGGTACGGCCCAACCTGGGCGCGCGCCAGCTGGGCGAGCGGGATCTCCTCGGCGGTGTCGTGGAACAGCACCACGCGCAGCGTGTCCCCCGGGAACTGCGTGCGGATCAGGTGCGTGAGCGCGAGCGCCACCTTCTTCGCCGGTGTAAAGCGGTCCTCCCCGTACAGGATCATCGAGTGCGAGCAATCGAGCATCAGCACGGTCGCCGAGGATGAGCGGTATTCGGCCTGGTGCACCATCAGATCGTCGTACTCGAGGTTGATCGGCACGCCGAGCCCTTCGCGCTGCAGCGCGTTCGTCAGGGTGGCGTTCACGTCGAGATTGAGCGTGTCGCCGTACTGGTACGGCTTGCTGACGGCCTCGGCTTCGATCCCGGTGGCGAGGTGCTCGGTGTCGTGGGCGCCGAAGCTCGACTTGCCGATGCTCCCCAGGAGATGCTTCAAGGTGCGGTAGCCGAGGAAATCGATCCCCTTCTCAGTGAGGTTGAACTGCACCTGCTGCGCGGCTTCTTTCGCCATTCCGCCCGGCCCGAAGAGGGGCTGCTGCCCCGCCGGCACCTTGGGCGCCTCGGTGACGTTCAAGTAGCCGTCTTCGATCAGCTTCTGGACGATCTTGTCGAGCAGCTCCGAGAGCTGGCGTTGCAGCTCGGCATCCCGCTCGGCATCTCCGGTGGATTCACCCCGCAGCAACTTGAGCATCTCGGGGGTGAGCTGCCCCGACTCCATCAGCGCCTGGAGGATGGCCTGGCGCAGCGCGTCGAGCGAGCGGTCCGCCTCGTCCTCACCGAACTCGCCCCAGAAGGGATGGGAGTACGCGCCTCCGGCGAAGCCCGACTGGAGGAGGAAATCCGCGAGCTGATCGAGCAAGGCCTGGAGGTTGACTGTGTCGGCCAGCTCGGGGAGATAGCGACTGTAGGTCGTGTAGCGCATTGGCTCCCTACCCCAAATATCGGGCGGCGGCGAGCTTTCCCGCAATGGACGAAGCCGTGCGCGCGGTGCGATTCGGGGCGTTCACCCACCGCAACTTCCGGTTGTTCTTTTTCGGACAGGGCGTTTCCCTCATCGGCACGTGGATGCAGAACGTCGCCCAGGGGTGGCTGGTCCTCGAGCTGACGAACTCCCCCTTCTACGTCGGTCTCGTCTCCGCGCTCGGCTCGCTCGGCGTGCTGCTGCTCACGATCTACGGAGGGATCGTCGCCGACCGCGTCAACAAGCACCGCCTCGTGATCATCACGCAGGCGCTCTCCATGCTGCCGGCGTTCGCGCTCGCCGCGCTGGTGTGGAGCCGGGCGGTGGCCGTCTGGCAGGTGGCCGCGCTCGCCGCGTTCCTCGGGGTGGTCAACGCGTTCGACATCCCGGCCCGCCAGGCCTTCATCGTCGAGCTGGTGGACAAGGAAGATCTCATGAATGCGATCGCGTTGAACTCCTCGGTGTTCAACGCGGCGCGCTTGCTGGGCCCCGCCGTGGCCGGGGCCTTGATCGGCGCGTTCGGGGTCGGGATCTGCTTTTTCCTGAACGCGGTGAGCTACCTCGCCGTGATCGCGGGGCTCCTGGCCATGCGGCTGCCGCCCTACGCGGCCCGCCCCCGGGCGGACTCAGCCTGGGTGGGCTTGCGTGAAGCCGTCGCGTTCATCCGGGGCGACCGCCGCGTGGCGACGGTGGTCGTCTTGATGGCGCTGTTCAGCATCTTCGGATTTCCCTACTTGGTGATGATGCCCGTGTTCGCGCGCGACGTGCTGCACCGTGGCGCGGCGGGGTACGGCGTGATGATGACCGCGGTGGGGATCGGCGCGCTGCTCGGGGCACTCGGCGTCGCCACGCTAGACCGGCGCATCCGGAAAGGCCCAACGCTCATCGTGGCGGGCGCCTCGTTCGGCGTGCTGCTCGTGGCGTTCGCGCTCTCAAGAGCGTACACCCTGTCCGTCGTGCTGCTCGCCGTCACCGGGGGCACGATGATCGTCAACAACGCCCTCGCCAACGCGACGATCCAGACGATCGTGCCGGATCAGCTGCGCGGGCGGGTGATGGGGTTCTATTCGTTCGTCTTCGTCGGCCTCGCGCCGCTGGGCGCCTTCGAGGTGGGAACGTTGGCTGAGCGGATCGGGACCCCGGCGGCGGTAGCGCTCGGGGGCGCGGCGACGGCACTCGCCGTGGCGGTCGCGGCGTGGCGGGTGCCGGAGCTGCGGCGGACGGTGTAGGGGGGTGGTAGCCGGGGGGGGGCCGCTACAGTAGACGCCGCAGCGTGAGCGTCACCCGTATCGTGTCGGCATCGCGTCGCAATTGGAGCAGGCGCACGGCGCCGTCGACGCGCAGCGCTCGCCGCACGTCGCTCAACTCCACGTCGCTGGCGCGGCGTCCGTCGAAGCGCAACAGCTCGTCGCCGACCCGGATTCCTACATCTGCGGCCGGGCTGCGCGGCACGACGTAGTCCACGATGATGCGCCGCAGGTCGGGCCCTGCCGCGGTCAGCCGCAAGCCGCTCATGTCGTAATCGCAGCGCGTGCCTGCGCGGGTGGCTGGCTCGATGATCACCCGGTGCCGCGCATAGTCCACGATCAGGCGCGAGTCTTCGAACAGGGGGTTGCCGAGGATGCCGTCCAGGTCGGTGCGGGCGAGGAAGCCCTTGCGCTCGCCCCCGAGGCCGGTCGTGGGGAAGGCGACCGTCACGCCGGGGATCCGCAGCCCCTGCAGGCGCACGATCCGTCCGTGGAGTGGCCCCGTCAGCCCGGTACCGATCGGGGCCTCGATCGCCCGTCGGTCCCGCGCGAGGCCGTGCTGCTCCACGAATGGGAGGGTGAGGATCAGGCACAGGCCAGACGCCCCCGTATCAAGTAGCAGGCGGGCCGGTATCGGGCGCCCGCCCGCCACGGTGATATATCCGCGCAGCAGCGGGTGGTCGCCCTCCGACGCGAACGGTACGACCGTGCCGGAGCCGGCGTAGCGGTAGCGAGCCGGGTCGTACAACCGCACGCGCTGTTCGCGGTAGTCGATTTCCAGCGTGAATTGCTCGAGAAAATCGTGACCCAGGAAGCCCTGCGCCGGCCGCCCGCTCGCTTCGCTGACGGCTCGGAGCGGGTAAAGAGCGACGGGGTAGTTCCGCAGCTCCAGGCCACCCAGCCGAATCGTGTCCAGGAGAGCGGTCGCGACCGTCTCCGCCGCTTGTGGGGCCGCCCCGGGGGCCATCACGGGAACGGCCCCGACGGTCCACGCCCACTCCCGATCGACCCCGGTCTTTGAGGTGCCGGTGTCGAGAATGAGCCAGGCGGAATCGCGGTTGACGACGCCGCGCAGGTAGATCAAGCCTCCGGAGAAGTCGAAGGGCAGCTCGGCGAGGGGTGGGGCGCCTGCCGGCAGCACGGCGCCGCGCCCGCATCCCAGGAGCAGCAGGCCGACCAGCGTGACGCGCTCAGCCCAGTCCGACTTGCCCGAGCAAGCCATCGAACCGTGCGTCCCCGCGGAGCGGGTCGAGGATAGGCCAGACTTTCAAGTACGCGAGCCAGTTGGAGCGCTCGTCGCAGGCCCGCGCCAGGGCGGCGAGCGCCAGCTCGGTGTCCAGCAGGCCGATGTGCACCATCGCGTAGCAGAACGACGACACGTACTCGCGCGCTGCGCGCTCGCGCAGATCCGCGAGCACTTGCTGGGCGTCCTCGCGCCGGCCCGCCAGAGCGTACACGTAGCCGAGCCCCGCTACCGCGTAGGGAATGCCGCCGGAAAAGGTGATGGCGTGCTGGAACGCAGCCACTGCGTCCGCGTGCAGCGAGCGGTGCGCACAGGCGAGGCCCAGGACCGTATGCGCCAGGAAGAACGCGGGCTCGGCCTCGATCACCTTGCGGCATTGGGTGATCGCCTCGTCGTAGCGGCGCGCGAAGTACAGCGCGAGCCCCAGGTTCGCGGTGGTGATGAGCGAGAGCGGCGCCAGCTCGTGCGCGCGCAGCACCTCGGCCACGCTGTCCTCAGGGCGCCCGCGCGCCGCGAGGTAGCACGCGTACCAGAAGCGCGCCACCGGATACCGCGGCTTGAGAGCAAGCGCCCGCTGGAAACCCCGCTCGGCGCGCTGCCACTCCCAGTCGTAGAACATGCTCACGCAGGCCGCCGCGGTGTGCGCCTCCGCCAGCGTGTCGTCCAGCACCAGGGCCCGCTCCGCGGCGCGGCGCGCGCGGGGGAACGCCTCGCTCGGCGGAACGAAGCCGACGTAACCCTGCGAGATGTAGGTGTCGGCGAGGCCCGCGTATGCCAGGGCGTACGCGGGGTCCGCGGCGATGGCCTGCTCGAAGTACTCGATGCACTTCCGCAGGCCGTTCGCCGACTTCCGGCGCCAGAAGTATCGCGCTCTCAGGTACGCGGTATACGCCTGGACGTTGTCCGTGTGAGGCTCGACGAGGGTCGACGCCTGCCCGGTCGCCAGCCTGACGCGCAGCGTGTCCACGATGGCTCGGGAGATCTCTTCTTGGATGGCGAAGACGTCGGCCACGTCCCGCTCGTAGATCTCGGACCAGAGATCATAGCCGTCCGTCACGTCCACCAGTTGCGCGGCGATGCGCAGCCGCGACCCAGCCTTTCGGACGCTCCCCTCGAGGACCGTGGCGACGTTGAGCTGGCGGCCGAGCATTCGCACGTCCTGCTCTTTGCGCTTGAGGGCGAATGTCGACGTCCGGGACGCGACCCGCAGCCCGTCGACCCGCGCCAGCGCGGTGATCAGCTCTTCGGTCATGCCGTCGCTGAAGTACTCGTTCTCGGGGTCGGCACTCAGGTTCACGAACGGCAGCACCGCGATCGACTTTCGGGGGGGCGCGCCGGGAGACGCGGGGGTTGGCCGGTCGGCCGGCAGCGGCTGGCTCCCCGGCGGGGGCGCCGCTTCGGCGAGCGCATCGGCGAACTGCGCGACCGTGGCGAAGCGGTCGGCGGGCGCGCGCGCCAGTGCCCGGAGGACGGCCCGCTCGACGGCCTCTGGCACGGTATCGCGCACGGTCCGCAGGCGGGGCGCGGGCTCGAGGGCTTGTCGGGCGAGGATGGCGTGGGGCGAGAAGCCCTGGAACGGCAGGTCGCCGCCCAGCATCTCGTACACGACACAAGCCAGGCTGTACATGTCGCTGCGGCCGTCGACCGGCGCGCCTTCGGTCGACTGCTCGGGGCTCATGTAGCCGGGCGTGCCCACCACGACCCCGCTGCCCGTGAGGCGGTCGGTGGCGGCCGCTTCGATCGCGCGCGCGATGCCGAAGTCGCTCACCACGGCGTGGCCCGACTCGAGCAGGATATTCTCCGGCTTGACGTCGCGATGCACCACGCCGTGGTCGTGCGCGTAGGTGAGCGCGTCGGCGACGTCGCGCGCGATCCACGCCACCTCCGCGAGCGGCAGCTGCCGCTCGCGCTGCAGCCGTGCGCGCAGCGTCTCTCCCGCGACGTACGGCATCACGTAGTAGAGGGAATCGCCCGCCACGCCGGAGTCATGGAGCGGCAGGATGTGCGGGTGCTGTAGGCGGGCGGCCACCTTGATCTCGCGCAGGAAACGTTCCGCGCCGATCGCGGTGGTGACCTCCGGCCGCAGGACCTTCACGGCGACGCGCCGATCATGCCTCAAGTCGTGGGTGAGGTACACCGTGGCCATGCCGCCGCGGCCGAGCTCACGTTCGAGCACGTACCGGTCGGCGAGGGCCGCCTTGAGGCCCGCCAGCGGATCGCTCACCCGGCGTTCAGCTCCACCCGCGTCGCGTCGCCTCCGCCACGATCAGCGCCGCCGCGCCGTCGAGCCCCAGCCGCTCGGCGTTCACCACCAGGTCGTAGTTCACCGCGTCGTCGCGGTGGCGGCCGTAGTAGGTCCGCACGTACTGGTCGCGCTGCCGATCGATGTCGTCCACCACCTTCTCGACGCTCGCGAGGTCCACACCGAGACGCTCGACGGCGTGTTTCATACGCCACGGCTTCGACGCGACGACGTACACGTGGAGGGCGTCCGGCCGTTGGGCCAGCACCGCCTGCGCGCCACGGCCCACCAGCACGATCCGGCCGTGGGCAGCCGCCTCGGCGATCACGCGCTCGGTCAGCTGCACGATCGCCACCTCGTCCTGCTCGACACGCGGCACGGCGGCCGACGAGATGAACATCTCGGGCGAGGCGACGGCGAGCGTGCGCGCCAGCCGCTCGAGCAACCCGGGGGCACGCTCTTCGCGCTGGGCCACCTCCGCCGCCGACAGGCCGGCGCGCTGCGCCACTTGGTCCACGAACTCGTTGTCGATCACCGTCCAGTCCAGCCCGACCGCCACCAGGCGGGCGATGTCGGAGCCGCCCGAGGCATACTGTCGGGTGATGGTGATGACCGGCGGAGCCATGGCTCAGGGCTTCAGGTTCTTCCGCAGGTCTCCGATGTTGAGCAGGGGCAGCCCGCCCTCGGTCGGCACGAAGATGATCAGGTTGCTCGAGCTGCGCATGTCGTGCAGGACCTCGATCCACTGCTTGGTGAGCGCCTCGGGCGAGAGCGTCTGGTTCAAGAGCCGTTGCTGTTCGGTCTGGAGCCGCGCGACTTCCACCCGGTGCCGCTCGGTCTCGATCTGCTGCTCTTGGGCGATCTTGTTGTTGATCGCCTGCACCACCTGAGCCGGCGGCTGTAGGTCGCGCAGGAAGAACGCGGTGACGGTGGCGATGCGAAACTTGCCGCCGCCCGCGCGGGGCGTGGTCACCAGCGCCGAATCCACCAGCGCTTCCATGGTGTTCGCGATCGCCGTGCGCTTGGAGATGTCGTTAATCGAGTATTGGACCATGCCGTCGCGCACGCCCTTGCGAATGGCGTTGAGCACCGCGCCGCGGATCTGGTTCTCGTCACCGATCTCGGTGAAGATCTTCGGGGCTTGCATCGGGTCGATCTGCCAGCGGATCGACACCTCCACGTGCATCCCCATCTGCTCGCTCGAGAGCGCCTCGATCGCCTCGACGCTCTCGCCGCGCGAGGGCCATTGCTCCTCGCGGGTGGAGTAGCGCTCGATCGACGACCACGGCGCCACGAAGCGGATGCCGGCGAGCAGGGGCCCGGGGTCGGTGTATCCGAAGGCGTGCCGCACGCCGACCTCACCGGGGTCGATCACCACCAGCAGCGATCCTGCACCCACGGCCAGAGCGAGCGCCGCGACGACGTAGCCGGCGAGCCGCACCAGGTTGACGACGGGACCAGGGCGCTGGGAGCGGAGCGTCGCCGCGGCGAGCAGCAGGGAGAAGGCGATGACGAGGAGGACGGCGCCGGCAACGAGCTTGCCCATGGGGGCTCCGAGGGGGGAGACGGTGGGGAAGATACTGACGTCAGACGTCAGACGTCAGACATCAGATATGACCTCTGACGTCTGATGTCAGACGTCTGATGTCTCAAGAGAACAGATTCGGCCCGCCTCCTGTCTTCCCGTACCCCGGCCCCTTCGGCTCGGCGCGCGCCCGCACGTAGCCGAGCTCGTCCGAGCGGGAGATGCGCTTCTCGGCCACCAGGCCCTCGAGCACCAGCTCGCACGCCGCGACCATCGTGGCCGGATCCTTCTTCGCCGCGAGCCCCACCTGGTCGATGACATCGAGCAACCCGGGCACGACGCTGAAGCCCTTGAGGCAGGTCTCCGACCGCTCGTCCATCGAGATCTTGAGGGCGCCGCCCTCGTCGAACCAGTGCACCGAGTCGTCCACATTCGCGCCGCCGACGCGCGCCTCGAAGGTCTTGCCGGCGGCGCGGCGGATCAGGTCCTTCGCGATCACCTCGGGGCCCTGCAGCTCGCCTTCGTACTCCAGCTCGAGCTTCCCGGTGATGGCGGGGAGCGCCGCGTAGATGTCGGAGATGCGCGGCACGACGGTCTTTTCCTTCGTCAGGATGGTGCGCCGCTCCGCGTTCGACACCACGTTCTCGAGCACGCTGATCGGCAACCGCTGCGACACACCGCTGCGCCGGTCCACCCGCTTGTCTTCGCGTGCCTCGAACGCAATGCGCTCGATCAGCTCCGCGATGAAGTCGGGGAGCCGGAGCGGCCGGCCGGTCCGCACGAGCCATGCCTCCTGACGCGTGATCGCGACCCCCAACTCCACGGTGTACGGGTAGTGGGTGAGGATCTCGGAGCCGATGCGGTCCTTGAGCGGCGTGATGATCTTGCCGCGGGCGGTGTAGTCCTCGGGGTTGGCGGTGAAGACGAGCGCCACGTCCAGGTTGAGGCGCACCGGGTAGCCTTTCACCTGGACGTCCCCCTCCTGCATGATGTTGAACAACCCCACCTGGATCTTCCCGGCGAGGTCGGGAAGCTCGTTGATCGCGAACACCGCGCGGTTGGCGCGCGGCAGCAATCCAAAATGCATGGTCAGCTCGTCGGAGAGGAGGTGCCCTCCGCGCGCGGCCTTGATCGGATCCACGTCGCCGATGATGTCCGCGATGGTGACGTCGGGCGTGGCGAGCTTTTCGACGAAGCGCGCGTCGCGCGGCAGCCACGCGATCGGGGCATGGTCGCCCCGCTCGGTCACGAGCTCGCGTCCGTACTTCGAGATGGGCGCGAACGGATTGTCGTTCACCTCGCTGCCGGCCAGGATGGGGATCTCCTCGTCGAGCAGCGTCACCAGCTGCCGCAGGATGCGGCTCTTGGCCTGCCCGCGCAGGCCGAGCAGGATGAAGTTGTGGCGCGAGAGCACCGCGTTCACGAGCTGCGGGATTACCGTATCCTCGTAGCCCACGATCCCGGGAAACAAGGGCGAGCCGTTCTCGAGCAGACAGATCAGGTTCTCCCGCATCTCGTCCTTCACCGTGCGGCGGATGCGGACGTCGCTCCCCCATTCGGTCTGCTTCAGGTCGCCCAGCGTCGTCGGCTTGGTCATGGCTCGATAGTTAACCCGCCGCCTCCCGCGGTGTAAAGAGTCGGGCGGCGGCGACGCCCCGAGCCGGAAGGTCGAGCGTCGCGCGACGGTCCGGCGCGACGGGGATCGCCGCGCCGTTCATCTCGACCAAGTTGGTGCGGCGCGCTTCGCGGAAATCGTACGCGGCGGGCCACACGGCCACGCTCCGACCCACCCCGGTGACGTCGAGCAACTTGACGACCGCGCCTTCGCCGTCGTCCGCCGGCTTTGCGCCTACCACGAGGACGCCCGCGTCTGCAATCGACAACGCGCTGTCCTTCGCGCCGAGCGGCCCCACTCCCGGGTTTGTGTAGGGCGCGCTCACGTACAACGGGTCGCATGCCGCCCAGCCGCGTCGCACGGGCTCGGCGGCGTCCGCGTTAGGCGGGGGCGGGAGCAGCGAGATCCGGAAGCGGCAGACAAACTCACCGCCCTGGCGCGCCGCGTAGTTCGTGTGCCAGTAGTTGTTCATTGCATACGCGAGCAGGGTGCCATCAGGAGCGATCTGGCGGCGCCACTGGCCGCGCACGATGTCGTTCAGCGTAAAGAGCGGCGTGTCGGGTCCGCTCCACAACAGCCCCTCGGTGCCCTCGTGCAGCCACACCCAATGCGCATGGCAATACCAGTCGCGGCAGCTGCCGGCCTGCTGGTCCTGCTCGACGGTCATGCGCCCGAGGGGCACCTCGACCTCGACCGTCGGCTTGGTGAAGGCGAAGGGGAAAGCGACGTACAGCGCTTCCTTCTCCAGCGTGGCGGTCTTGGAGATGCGGTTCTCGATGTCGATCCACGGCAGCTCGTCGTACAACGTCACGCTGGATGTGATCGCGGGGAACCCGTCGAGCTTGCGGGCGACGACGAGGCGCGCACCGATGCCCGGTAGCCGCTCGCGCCGCACGGAGTCGAGCCGGGCGGTCGCGGCTCTCAGCGTCGGCGCCACCGCCAGATGCTCGCGGGCGCCGTCGGTCCACAGCCCACTGCGGGCTCCGCCCGTGACGTAAACCAGCTCGTTCAACCCCGACCACGCGCCGGGCTTCACGCGCTCTCGGCCCTCGCCGCCCGTGAGCGAGCGGATCGCGCCCGTCCCAGGGTCGAGTACCACGTGGAACCTCCCCGCCTGCGCCTCGAGCGCCGTGCCATCGTCCTTGGGCGGGTTCGGGCTGCCCGCCCGTTCGGCCAGCGCGAGGTAGCCGAGGGCGGGGATGTCGCGCGCCACCACGAGTGCGGAGCCATCCGGCAGGTCGACCGCGGGCCATTCCCGCCCGTCGGACACGAGGCGGCGGCCGGCGCCGTCCGGCAGCCGCAGCAGGTCGCTACGCGGCCAGCTGGAGGCGTTGAAGACCAGGCGGCCCGCGCCGGTACCGGTGGCGTGCCCGATGCGGAGTAGCGCCCCCGTCACCTGCTGCGCGAGTGCGGCTATGGCGCCATCCAGAAACCGGCGCTTGTACTCCCACTGCGCCACCGTCTGGCGGCCGTCCGGGTCCGACACGCTCTCCGCCGCACCCCAGGTGTGCTCTCCGAACAGCAGCAGGTCGCGCCAGATCTGCCGGCGCTCGTCGGCGCGGCGGCGGGTACGTCCGGCGCCCTCCGCATCGTGCGCTTCGGTCCTCTCGTCCCACAGCGCCAGCAGATCGGCGGCGCGCGCCGCGAGCTGCGCGGCGCGGTAGCGCGCCAGCTCCACTGCGGTCGAGGCCGCGCCATCCTCCCAGTACAGTCCGCTGTCCCCGCGCCGGACCGGAAGCTTCGCCCCGAACCGGCGCTCCACGTCTCGGAAGAAGTCCTCCGCGCGGCCCGCCACGATGCGCGGGAAGGCGTAGCGTCGCCGGAACTCCTCGAGATTCTCCACCAGGCGCTCGTCCATGAGCGCGTTGTCCCACTGGGCGCCGTACAGGAGCGCCACATCATACGGGTAGCCCGGCGAGACCAGCACCGGGTTCGTGAGCAGCCAGTCGGACAGACGCCGCGCCATCGTTTCGGCGCTCACGTCGAATCCGAAACGCAGGGCGTCGCCGTAGTGGTAGGCGCGCCAGTGGAGCACACGACTACCGTCCGGTCCTTCCCACCAGTAGAGCTGCGGGTATGGGGTCCACTCGCCAAGCAGCTTGTACCGCGTGGCCTCCGCCTCGGGCAGCAGTGGCACGGCGCGCTCCGGATTCGGACCGCTCGCGAGATAGCGCACCCCGCTCGCCGCGAGCACGGTAGGGAAGGTGAGCGTCTGGCCGGGCACGTCGGTGATTTGCGCGCTCAGGTAACCAAGACCCCGCTCGCGGGCGAATAGACCGGCGGGCCAGATGACGCGCGCGAAGGTTTCGTGATCGAGAATCCCGGTCAACAGGTTCGCGAAGACCGCGCCGAACCCAACCTTGCCGTCGCGAATCGCCTGCACCAGCGCGTCCCCGGCCGCCGGCGAGCGGTTCTCGACGTAGGAGAGCACCTGAAGCGCGCACTCCGCGCTCCAGTGATAATCCGGGTGGGTGGCCAGCCGGGCGAGCGCCGCGTCGAGATTCTTGCGGTGGACTTCGAGGCAGCGCTCCTGCAGGTCCGTGTAGCCAACGTCCGTGTGATTGCTGGAGAGCCAGTACAGCGTCCAGCGTCGCGGCGGAGTGAGTCGCACTGTGCGGCGCGCCACACGCTGCTTGCCCACCTCGAGCTCGATCTGAAACTCCGACGGGCCGGAGAGCGGAACCCACACTTCGCCCGCGAATCCCCCGCCCCCCCCACCCCCGGTGGGGAGGATGCCCGCCGTCCCCACCAGCCTCCCGCGGCGGTCGGTCACACGGGCGCGGGCGGCGGGGGCCTCGAGACCGGTGACGGTGATGCGCACGAGGTTGTTGCGGCCGTCGGGCTGCTGATACAACACCGTGGGGACCGCTTCAATGACGACGGGGGGAGCGGGGAGCGCTGAGCGGGTCCGCCCGATCACGGGCAGGCTGCCGAGCCATGCGACGAAGCTCCGCCGATCTGTCATCGTTCCTGCCGCTCCTTTCTTCGTGGTTTCCGGGGGGATCGTACCCCATGCCCCGAGGGTGTGTCGCCCTTGACTCCCCAGGTGTCTGAGATAGGTTCTCCCGCCGAAGGCCCCCAACCGCCCTTTCTCGAGGAGTCAGCATGAAGCGTCTCGCACTCGCCCTGGCCGTCGTCGCGCTCGGCGCTTGTCAGAAGGCGGACCAGCCGCCCGCTCAGCAGGCCCCCGCGGCAGCCGCACCGGCGGCGGACACGTCGCACATGATGATGGCCGACACCGCGCACCACATGATGGCCGACACGGCGAAGAAGATGGCCGCTCCCGCTCCCGCGGCGAAGAAGCCGGCCGCGAAGAAGCCGGCCAAGAAGCGGGCGTAACCGACTCTCGCAGTCCGCAGTGACGATGCCCGGGCCTAGTGCCCGGGCGTTTCGTTTTCCACGAACCAGCGCACCGTGCGTCGCACCGCGTCCGCGGCCGCGAAGGGTGGCTGCCATCCGAGCTCCCGGCGGGCCAGGTCGTCGACGTACGGATTCTCACCGGTGATAAAGGACGCCGCCGCCCGCGCGAGCCGGGGGGACGTCCAGAGGGTCATCGCGAGCCGCGCCAGCGGCGCCGGGACCGGGATGGTCCGGAGCCGCGAGCCCAACGCCGCGGCGCACGCCGCGAAGAACTCGCGCTGCGTGAGAAGCGGTGCGGCGTCGCTCGTCACGTTGTAGGCGCGAAACCCGGAGACGGGCGCGTCCAGCGCCGCGACGGCTGCGGCGGCGACATTCCCGGCATACACCGTGGAGAGACGATTCGTGCCGGGGCCGATCCGCGGCACCACGCCGAGACGCACGACGCGTAGCACCCGCGGCGTGAACAGGCGGTCGCGCTCGCCGTACACGACGCTCGGCCGCAGCGCCACGGCGGACAGCCCGTCGCGGGCGGCCTCCCGCACGACCGCTTCGGCCATGCGCTTGGTCCGGCCGTAGAAGTCCCGCTCGGCGATCGGCGAAAACGGGAAGTCCTCGGTGCGCCGCTCGGGTTCAGGGCCGTACGCCGCCACGCCCCCATACACGGCGACGGACGAGACGTGGACGAGCCGCGCGCCCGCGGCCCGCGCGGCTTGGGCCGCGAGCCGGGTCGCGTCCACGTTGAGTGCGACGTATTGCTCCCAGCTCCCCCGCCGCTGTACCAGCGCGGCGGCGTGCACGATCGCCCGCACCGCCCCCGTCCTCCCCGCCTTCCCGTCCTGCGTGGCGGCGCGCCACGCGGCGAGGTCGGTCACGTCGCCCGGAACCGCCTCTGCGCCCAGCTGCTCGACCGCGGCGCGGCTCGCGGGCCGCACCAGGGCGCGTACCGTCTCGCCGCGGGAGCGTAGCGCCTCGATCACGTGGCTGCCGATGAGGCCGCTTCCTCCCGTGACCAGCACCGTCATGCGGGGCCTACGAACGGCGCGGCGAAGGGGAGGTCGACGACCCGCGCGTCTCGCCCCGCGGCGCGGACCATCACGCCCGGACCCACCTCGCGACGGATCAAGGCAAGGCCGACCCAGCGCCCCCCGCCGGCGACGCCGCTCTCGGGCACCCAGGCGAGGCTGGTGACGCGACCGACATCGCGGTCGAGGTGCGTGACGGCGCTCCAGCCGGCGGCGGGGGTGGCGGGCGGCTCGGCGTCGAACAAGAGGCCCCGCAGGTACCGGTTGGTGTGCCCGCGGAAGTGCAGGCGCGACACGGTTTCCTGGCCGGTGTAGCAGCCTTTCGTGTAGGAGACGCCGCCCAGCTCGTCGTAGCGGACTTCCTGCGGGATCGTCTTATCGTCGACCTCGGCCCCCAGGCGAGGCCACCCGGCGAGCACGCGCGCCAGCTCGAGCGTCGCGGCGTCGCCCGGAACGGCTCCGGCCGCCGCGAGGCGAGCCGCGAGGACCTGCGTCTCCGCCTCCGGCACGGTGAGCTGCAGCGCGAACGGCGCGCCTTCCGTGGGGCGTGCGACCTCGGTCGTGTCGTTCAGCGCCAGGTGGACCCGGCCGGAGGCCGGCGGCACGGGCAGGCCGGCGCTCTCGGCGATCGCGAGCGCGTTGGGGCCCGCCAGTTGGTACACCGCCACGTCCGACGTGCGGTCCGTGAGCCGCGCGAGGCGTGGCGGCACCGACCGTGTGAAGATCGCCAGCGCGCGCTCCCGCCCCTCGGCTCCGACCGTGAAACTGACGGTCGCGCCGAGCCGCGCGCTCCAGGCGTCCACGACGATCATGCCCTTGGGGGTGAGCAGGGCTCCATACACGAACGCCCCATCTCCAGGCTCCTCCAGGTCGTTAGTGAGGAGTCCCTGGGCGCACGTGACCGCGCCGGGCCCGGTGAGCGCGACCACGGCCGCGTCGGCGCGCGCGACGATTGCGCCGGTGCGGAGGGCGGTGAGCCGTGCCGGCGACACGCTGCCCGGGTCGAGGCGGGCGATCGGGGGGGGCGGGGGCGGGGGGGGGAGCGGGGGCGGGACGCCGGTCATCGGTCGACTAGGGCGAGCAGTTCGGCGGGGTCGTGTCCGGCGAACGAGGTCCACACCACGTCAGCACCAGCCTCCGCCAGCGCGCTCGACGGGTGACTGGTGGTGAGCATGGCGCAGCGCATCCCCGCGGCGCGCGCGGCCCCGAGCCCGGGGAGCGAGTCCTCGATGACCACGCAGTGCTCCACCGGCAGGGGCCGCCGGCGGTCGAGTGTGGCGTGTGCCGCCAGATACCCCGCCGGGTCGGGTTTGCAGTGCGCCACGTCTTCGGCCGCCACCAGCACGTCGAAGTGGCGTCGCAGGCCGGCGCGGTCGAGCACGAGGTCGACTTCCCGCCGCAGGGCTCCCGACACCACGCCCAGCCGGAAGCGCCCGGCCGCGCGCGGCACGAACTCGGCCGCGCCCGGCACCAGGGCAAGCGAGCGGTCGATCAGCCGCTGGTAGATCTGCGACTTCGCGGCGAGCAGCTGCTCGAGCTGGCTCGCCGGCAGCCGCCTGCCCGCGCGCCGGAACGCCTCGATCAGACACCGGCGGTCATCGAACCCGAGGAAGTCGGCGTAGTACTGCTCGCGGGTGAGTGGCAGGCCCTGTTCCGCGAGAACTCCGCCCAACGCTTCCCGATGCTGCTCCTCGTCGTCCGCGATCACTCCGTTGAAGTCGAACAACACCGCTTCGATCATGCTCCCTCAAGCATAATACCCCGCCGCCCGGTACGATTCGTCGAGCAGTTCCACGGGGTGACGCGCCCGGGTGGGCAGCCCGGCGGCGGCGAGCCCGGCTCCGAGCTGCATGATGCAACCGGGATTGCCGGTTGCGACGACATGCGGCGACGCGGCGCGCAGCGACTCGATCTTGGGCGCCAGCACGGCGCGTGACATCGCCGGCTCGAGCAGCGTGAACAGCCCCGCGCTGCCGCAGCACTGGGCGGCGTCCGGCAGCGAAGCGACGCGCAGCACCGGGATCGCAGCCAGCATGCGGTGGGGCTCGTCGGCGATCCGCTGGGCATGCAGCAGGTGGCACGGTGGATCGTAGGCGACCTGGAGGTCCACCGGCGCGCCGGGCCGGGGGCCGCGCGCGGCGAGCAGCTCGGTGACGTCGCGCACCCGCGCCGCGAACGGCCCCGCATCGACGAGATGCGCGTACTCCTTCAGCATTGCTCCGCACCCCGCACTGTTGACGACGATCGGCTCGTCTCCCGCCGCGAAGGCCGCGACGTTGACCCGCGCCAGCTGGCGCGCCGCTTCGCGCAGCCCGGCGTGGGCGTGCAGCGCACCGCAGCAGACCTGCCCGGGGACCTCGCGCACGGCGTAGCCGTTCACCTCGAGGGTCCGCACCGTCGCGTCGTGCACGTGAGCGAAGAGGCCATCCATGACACAGCCGCGGAACAGCAGGACGGGGGAGGTCGTGGAGGACGGTGGAGGATGGTGGAGGTTGCTGCGCGGTGCACCTCCACCAACCTTCACCGACCTCCCCCGACCTCCACCGCCCTTCGCCGCGCTAGCGGCGAGCATTCCCATTGCGAACCGAAACCTGCCCCATCCCGCCAACCGAGCGGGGATGCCCGTCGCGCGCAGCAGCCGCGCCAGCGCGTAGACGATGCCGCTCGCGCCCGCCGTGGTGAGCGCCCACAGGGCCGCGCGCGCCAGCGGTGCTGGATCGCGCCGCGTCGCGAGCAACGCGCGGGCCGCCTCGATGCCGCGCCCGTAGCCGACCCCCGAGGGGCAAACGGGCTCGCAGCCACGGCAGCCCAGGCAACGATCCAGGTGGATTCGGACGGCGGGGTCGTCCACGGCGAGCTCTCCGGCCTCGAGCGCGCGCATCAGCTCGATGCGTCCGCGCGGGCCGTCCGCTTCGTCGCCGGTCGCGAGGAACGTGGGGCACGCCTGGAGGCAGAAGCCGCAGTGGACGCAGGCGTCGAGCGCCTCGAACCCACCGCGGTCAGCCATGCGGCGGGTTCACTCGGAGCCTTCGACCGCCACCACGAACGCTTCGCCGGGGTCGAAGGTGCGTCGCAGGCTCGCGACGAGCGGGCCGACGCCTTCGCGGTAGGCCCCGAAATGGCCCACCGCGCTCCGCATCGGCCAGGGAGCGCGCTCCAGAGTGAGGGGCACTTCCAGCCCCGCCAGCGTGCGCCGCAGGCGGCGCAGCCGGTCCACGGTCGTGTCACCCGCCCAGCGGATCGCGCCGACCGCGGGGCTGGCCGACACCCACTCGTCGCCCACCTGGTGTTGGAGCAGGTCGAGCAGCTCGTCGCTCGAGTCCGGCAGCCCGCCGATCCGGAACGTAACGGGGCGAGTGGCGACGCTCTCGGCGGCCCGCATCCAAAAGCCGTGTGCCTCGTCGGCGCGCAGCGCCGTGAACCGCCCGCCGCTCGCGCCGCGTAACCCCGCCTCTTGGCTGGCCACGAGGGCGGCCGAGCCCGCCAATCGCACCGCCAGCGCCCAGCCCTCGCGCCGCGCCAACGCCGGCGACATCAGCTCGAGGGCCGCCGGCTGGAGCCCGGCCGCGACGATATCCTCCGCCACCTGCGTCAGGTCCTCCCGCGTCCCGGCGAGCACGAACGTCTGGTCGGCGCGGGGGAGGGCGCGAAGCCGCAGGTGCACCAGCACGATCACGCCGAAGGCGCCGAAACCGCCCGCCTCGAGCTTGGTGAGGTCGTAGCCGGCGACGTTCTTCACCACGCGCCCGCCACTGTGGACCAGGCGGCCGTCGCCGGTGACGAACGTGACGCCGAGGACGTGGTCGCGCACCGCGCCGAATCCCTGGCGCAGCGGTCCGGCCGTCGCGGTCGCTACGACGGAGCCGAGCGTCCGGCCGGCGAGACCGGGGGGGTCGAGCGCGAGCCAGGTGCCGCGGTCGGCGAGCTGTTGGCGCAACAGGTCGCACCCAATGCCCGCCTCGGCGGTGGCGGAGAGGTCCTGCGGCTCGATCGCGGGGACGCGGTCGAGCCGTCGCGTGGTGAGGGCGAGGTCGGCGGGCGCGTCGGCGGGGAGCCAGGTCCCGGCGCCCTCGAGCCGGACGCGCCACCCTTCCTCGCGCGCCGTGCCGAGCAGCAATGCGACGGCATCGGGGGAGGCGGGCGCCACGCGTGGCACCGCGTCGGGGCCGCCGGCGATCTCCACGGCGTCGTCGCCGAGCAGGGCGCGGACGCGTTCGAGCAAACTCATACGGCCATCCGGTCGCCGGACCCCCGGGGCATCGCCCCGGGGTCAGCCGTTCCTGGGCGGGTTTGCCCGGCTGACCCCGGGCCGGTGGCCCGGGGTCCCCATCCCGCCCATTCCCGGCACGCGTGCACCGGCACCACCTTCCCCGGGTTCACCCGCTCGTCCGGGTCCCAGACGCGACGCACGGCGCGCATGGCGGCGAGTGAGTCGCCGTCGAAGATGAGCGGCATGTAGCGCAGCTTGTCGAGCCCCACGCCGTGCTCCCCGGTGATCGTGCCCCCCACGGCGATGCACGCTTCCATGATCTCGGTGCTCGCGGCGTCCACGCGGGCCTTGAGGCCCGGCACCGCGCCGTCGAAGGAGATGTTGGGGTGCAGGTTCCCGTCGCCGGCGTGGAACACGTTGCTCACGGTGAGCTGATAGGTTGCCGCGATGCGCCCGATGGTCTCGAGCACGTCGGGCAGCGCCGAACGGGGCACCACCGCATCCTGCACCACCAGGTCGCGCGAGAGGCGGCCCATGGCGCCGAACGCTTTCTTCCGCCCCTGCCACAGGCGCTCGCGCTCCGCGGCGTCGGAGGCAGTGCGGATCGAACGCGCCCCGTGGGTCAAGAGCAGCTCTGCGACGGTGGTCGCCTCGGCCGCCACCGCGGCTTCGGCGCCGCCGTCCAGCTCGACGAGCAGTACGGCCGCCGCGTCGCGCGGGTAGCCCGCCGCATAGACGGAATCCTCCACCGCGTTGATGCACGACTGGTCCATCATTTCAAGCGCGGCGGGTACGATGCCGCTCGCGATGACGGCCGACACTCCCTCCCCCGCGCTGCGCAGCGAGGCGAAGTCCGCCAGCAGCGTGCGCACCGCTCGCGGCAGGGGGTGGAGGCGCACCGCGATCCGCGTGGCGATTCCGAAGTTGCCTTCGGAGCCCACGAACAATCCGACCAGGTCTGGTCCCCACGGCTCGCCGCCCGGGCTGCCGAGCTCCACGAGGCGGCCGTCCGCGAGCACGACCTCGAGCGCCAGCACGTGGTTCGCCGTGACGCCGTACTTGAGGCAGTGCGGGCCGCCCGCGTTCTCGGCCACGTTGCCGCCAATGGTGCACGCCGTCTGGCTCGACGGATCAGGGGCGTAATGCAGCCCCAGCGGCGCCGCAGCGGCCGAGAGACGCGCGTTCACCACGCCCGGCTCGACCACCGCGACGCGGTTCGTGGGGTCGATCCTGAGAATCCGGTTCAGCCGGGTCAGCACCACCAGCACGGCCGAGCCGTCCGCGAGCGCACCGCCCGACAGGCCGGTGCCCGCGCCCCGCGGCACGAACGGCACTCCGTGGGCGGCGAGCAGCCGCACGACGGCCACCAGCTCGTCCCGGCTCCCGGGCAGCGCTACCACACCGGGCACCCGCTGGTGCGTCGGCAGGCCGTCCCGGGCGTACGTCCGGCGCTCGGCTGGCGTCGTGCGCACATGGCGGGCGCCCACGATGTCCGCGAGCGCGTCGGCAAGCTGGGCGGTCATCACGTGGCCGACTCGATCTGGGGATGGGGGCCACCGCGCCCGTTTCCCCTGGCTCGCTGCCGCACGGCGGCCCGGCGCTCGGCGTCCGCCGCGAGCTGCCCGACGAGGACGGCGAGTTGCCGCAACCGCGCCGTCGTGCTGCGCAGCGCCTGCAGCGCGCGCTTCGCTTCGGGGCCGAGCTCGAGCGCCGCCGCCACCTGGAACGACAACAGCTGCGGGTCGGTCGGAAGCTCGATCGCCTCCTCCTCACGCCCCCCGAGGACGCCGAGCGCTTCCGCGAGACGGGCGAACCCCTCCCGCACGTCGGCCGCGAGTGTGACCGTCTCGCTCGGCTCCACCGGCTCGTCGTCGAACTCCTCCACCTGCGCGAATCGGTAGGGACGCTCCGAGCTGACCCAGTCGATCAGGACGAACCGCCGCTCCCCCACCGTCAGAACGTTGGACCGGCCGTCGGGCAACCCTTGCGTGTTGCGGATCAACGCGACGCACCCCACGTCCCCGGGGCGGGGCACCGGCTCCCCCCCGGCGTCGCGCTCGGCGGGCACGTACGCGACCCCGAACCGCCGGTCGGTGGCGAGGCAGTCGGCGAGCAGCTGGCGATAGCGCGGCTCGAAGATATGGAGAGGTTGGGGGGCGCCCGGGAACAGGACGATCGGAAGGGGAAAAATCGGGAGCTCACGAGCCATGGTAAATAGTATACCGGAAATGCAACAACTAGACTCGTAGACGCACAGGGGAGAACAGCAATGAGGGGCCAGGAAGTGCTCTTCCTGACCCCTCAAGCCGTTTCACCGCTGTGCGTCTGCGCGTCTAGTCTTTGCCTGTCCTCAGGCGGCTCTCCAGAAGCCCCTCAAAGCCCTTCCGTCCGGCGACTCCCGCAGCTTTTCGAATGCCCGTTCCCGTATCTGCCTGATCCGTTCCCGCGTGACGCCCATCAGCGCGCCGATCTTCTCGAGCGTCATCGCCTCGCTGCCTTCCTCGAGGCCGTAATAGAGGTAGAGAATCTTGCGCTCGCGCGGCGTCAGGTACTTCTGGAAGATGCGGTCGATGAACTCGCGCATCAGCTTGCCGTCCGTCTTCTCCTCGATCTCGCCGCCTTCCTGGCCGGCAAACCGCTCGCCCAGCGTCGCCGCGTCCTTGTCGGTGCGATCCACGGGCGCGTCGAGCGACAGCTCCGCCGCCGTCATGCGGCGCGCGGTGCGGACATTTTCTACCGTGTCTTCGAGAGCGAGCGCGATTTCGTCGTCGGTGGGTTCGCGGCCGAGCTCTTGGGAGAGGTATGTCTCGGTGCGGCTCATGCGGATCAGCTGCGAGTTCTGATTCAGCGGGATCCGCACGCTGCGCGTCTGCTCCGCCAGCGCCTTCAACACCGCCTGGCGGACCCACCACACCGCGTACGAGATGAACTTCACGCCCTGGTCGGGATCGAACTTCTTGACTGCTTTGAGCAGCCCCTCGTTGCCGATCGCCACCAGCTCCGACAGGTCGAGGCCGTGACCCTGGTACTTCTTGACGTAGGAGATGACGAAGCGGAGGTTGGCGGTGACGAGTCGTTCGGCGGCTTTTTCATCGCCCCGCTGCACCCGGCGTGCGAGCCGGCGCTCTTCTGCGGGGTCTTTGATGAGGGGTAGCTTTTGGATGTCTTGCAGATACTGGTCGAAGGCTCCGGAAGGATTGGCTCGAAAGAACGCCTTGGCCTTGCCTCCGTTCGACCGCGCCATAGCTAGGGCTCTCCAACGCTAGACGATGGGTAATGCCGCACGTGGACAAGCGTAACGCGCCAATATAGGAATCGCCTGACAATGGTGCAAATTTCGGCTGTTTTCAACATCACAAATTATTAGACCACTGCACGAGTGCACGATTTGTCCACTATCAACACACCATGTGGAGAAATCGAATGTTGATGCGGTGTTGAATGCGCACCGTCAAACCTGAGCCGCAATGTGGAGAGGTGGGAATCATGTGGGAAGTTGTTGATGGATATGTGATTAAGAACGGAACGTGACGGACGCCCTATATTGCTCGCCGCCGAGCCACTATGATGGCCGCTCCTTCCACCCGGAGCGCGTCGTGAGCAGCATCCTCATCGGTCTCGTCTTCATCGTCGGCGGGGTGTCGGGCAAACTGGCACTCGTCGGGACCAACAGTGGAGTGGCGCTCGCCGTGGTGGGCGTGCTCCTCGTGGGTCGCGGCATCTGGCGGCTCCGGAAGCAACGCGCGCAAGCGCTCTAGACGCGCACTGCAACTGGAGGGGCGCGGGGTGCTGCGCCCTACTCGGCTGCCGGCCCCCCGAGGATCTCCTTCACCAGCCTCTCCGGCGCCGCGACCGTCCACCCCGTCTTCGCCCCGCCGTGCATCGCGCCGATCGCGCGCGGCAGCGCGAACCGTACCGCACCGGCGCGCGCCTTCTTGTCGAGCTGCATCGCGGCCACGAGATCGTCAGGCGTGGCGGACTCGGGGAGGTCGAGCGGCAGGCCGTAGCGTTCGAGCAGGGCACGAATCCGGTCCGCGGTGCCCGGTTCCGCGACCTCGAGGGCTTCCGCGAGTCGGGCCTCGTACGCCATCCCGATCGCGACGGCTTCACCGTGCAGCACCGCGAACTTCGCGGTGGCCTCGATCGCATGTCCCACCGTGTGCCCGAAGTTCAGGGTCGCGCGCCGTCCCGCCTCCCGCTCGTCCGCGGCCACCACCGCAGCCTTGATTTCGACCGAGCGGGAGACCACCCGCTCCAGCGTGTCTGCGTCCTTGCCCATTACCGCTTGGTGCTCGCGCTCGAGGAAGCCGAAGTAGTCCGCGTCCGCGATCACGCCGTGCTTGACGGCCTCCGCCAATCCCGCCGCCAGTTGGACGGCAGGGAGCGACGCCAGTGCGTCGAGGTCGGCGATCACGCGCCGCGGCTGGTGGAACGCCCCCAGCAGGTTCTTTCCGGCCGGCACATCGACCCCCGTCTTCCCGCCGATCGCGGAGTCGATCATCGCGAGTAGTGAGGTCGGGACCTGCACGTAGGGGACGCCGCGGAGGTAGGTCGCCGCGACGAACCCCGCCATGTCGCCCACCACACCGCCGCCCAGCGCGATCACCCCGCAATCCCGGCCGAAGTGCGCCGCGAGCATCCGGTCGGACAGCATCGCCCACGTCTCGCGCGTCTTGTTCCATTCGCCGGCCGGGAACTCGAACAGCTCAGCGGGCAACGTGCCGTCGTGCAGACGTGCCACGACTTGCTTCCCGAACAGCCCGTTCACGTGAGAATCCGTGATCACCGCGTACCGAGCGGCGGGGCAGGCCTCCCGCACCAGCCGCGGCAGCTCGGCCTGGAGGCCGCGGCCGATCAGGATGTCGTAGGACGCGTCGTCGTGTGCCGAGATGGGAACGTGGATCTTCACCACTGCTGGTCCGGGACGCCCGCGGCGACGTTCACGGCGCGCGCCAGCACGAACAGCAGGTCGGACAGCCGGTTCAGATACTGCACCACGGCCGGATTGATCGTGTCTTCGTGTGACAGCGCCACCACCGCTCGTTCGGCGCGGCGACACACGGTGCGTGCCAGGTGCAGCGCGGCGGCTTTGGGTGTGCCCCCCGGCAGAATGAAGTTCTTGAGGGGCGCGAGCTTCGCCTCGTGCGTGTCGATCGCGTCCTCGAGCGCCGCTACGTCCGACTCGCCCAGCGGCGCGCCACTCCGGGCGAGGGCCTTGGGCAGCTTGTCACGATCCGGCGTTGCCAGCTCGGCGCCGACGGTGAAGAGATCACGCTGGATGGATTGCAGCAGGCCATCGCCGAACCCGGAGGGCTCGAGCGCGCGCGCCAGCCCGATGGCGGCATTGAGCTCGTCCACCTCTCCGTACGCCTCCACCCGGCGGTGGTCCTTCGGCACGCGCCCGCCTCCGAACAGCCCGGTTTCCCCGGCATCACCGGTCTTGGTGTAGATCTTCACCCGCTTCCCCTCCGCTCAACCCCGGGGAGAGGGGAAAAGGGAGACGTTCGTGACGCTGCGCGTTGGCGTCTTGCGGTGCGACGAGCGAACATCTCCCCTCTCTCGTCTCCTCGGGTGTACCATTACTTCGCCCAAATGCAAGACGTCAAAGATATCACCATAATCGGCGCCGGCCCGACGGGGCTGTTCGGCGCGTTCTACGCGGGGATGCGCGGCGCCTCCTGCCGCCTGATCGACAACCTCGACCAACTGGGCGGCCAGCTCACGGCGCTCTACCCGGAGAAATACATCTTCGACGTCGCCGGCTTTCCCAAGGTGCTCGCCAAGGATCTGGTGAAGGGCATGGCCGAGCAGGCGCTCCAGTGGAAGGCGCCGGTGCACCTCGGTCAGAAGGTGACCGGCCTGACGCGGGCGGCCGAGAACGGCGCCCCGCTCTTCACCGTGGCGACGGACGGCGATGCGTACTGCTCGCGCGCCGTGCTCATCGCCGGGGGGATCGGCGCCTTCACGCCCCGCAAGCTCCCGCTCAAGGACGTGGATCGTTGGTACGGCCGGGGCCTGCACGATCGCATCCTTGACCCCAAGGTGTTCGCGGGGAAGCGCGTGTTGCTCGTGGGCGGGGGCGACTCGGCGTTCGATTGGGCCGTGAACCTGCAGGGGATCGCGCGGCACATCCTGATGATCCACCGCCGCGACGGCTTCCGCGCCCACGCCGCCACGGTGCGGCAGGTACAGGAGCTGTGCGCCGCCGGGAAGATGGAGCTGCGCACCTTCTGGGAGCTGAAGGAGATCCACGGGGGCGACCACATCGAGGCCGTGACCATCGTCAACAGCAAGACGAAGCAGGACCAGCGCGTGCCTATCGATTGCGTCGTGCCGCAGCTCGGCTTCATCTCCTCCCTCGGCGCCATCGCCGAGTGGGGGCTCGAAATCGAGAAAGGCGAGATCAAGGTGACGCAGACGATGGCAACGAACATCCCCGGCATTTTCGCGGCGGGCGACATCACGACGTACCCGGGGAAGCTCAAGCTCATCGCCACGGGCGCGGCCGAGGCCGCGATCGCCGTGAACCACGCGGTCCACTTCATCAACCCGGCGGCGAAGATCGAGCCGGGGCATTCCTCCAACATGGCCATCTTCGGCCAGACCGAAGACTGACGGGGCTGACCCCGGGGCGGCGCCCCGGGGTTAGCCAACCCAAGGCCCACTTCGGTTGTACTACCGCGACGTTTTGCCGATTTCCACCACGATCGAATCGATCTGCGCGAGCATCTGCTGATAGGGAACGGCGTGCGTGTTCGCCTGGATGCTGAACGTGACGGTCCGTCCACTGGGTTGTTCGATGTAGCCTGAGAGGCTGTTCACCCGATCGATGCTGCCCGTCTTCGCGATCACCCGCCCGTCGAGCACCGTCCCCCCGAAGCGTTTGAGGAGGGAGCCGGGCTGCCCCGCGTGGGGCAGCCCGGCGAGGAAGGGCGCACGCTTCGGGTGGCGATGCATGTAGGCGAGCAGCTGGGCGAACGCGCGCGGCGTCACCAGATTCCCCGCGGCGAGCCCCGAGCCGTCCTCCAGCGCGAACGCCGTCGAGTCGATTCGCACGGAATCGATGAGGAAGCGGCGCTCCACCTCGAGCCCCGCGCTCCACGACCCCTCGCCTTTGAGCTCGCGGCCCAGCAGCTTGAGCAGCATTTCGGCGAACCAGTTCTGGCTCGAGTTCAGGATCGGGAAGACGATGTCCGGGAGCGGGCGGCCGCCGTACTCGGCCACCGGCGCGCAACAGGCGCGCACACCGCGGTAGGCGAGTGAGTCGGTGGTGCTCGCCGTGCCCCCCTCGACCGAGATGCCCTTCTTTAGTAAGGAAGCCGCGAGCGCCCGGGCCGCATAGCGGTTGGGGTCGGGGAGCGCGAAGCTCTCGATCCACGGCTTGCGACCGAGCGCCACGGTCCCCTCCGCCCAGATGTCCCACGTGTCCGGCTTCCGGAAGAAGTTGTCGCCCACCGTCGAGCTGGAGTCCGCCGGCACGGTGCGGGCCCGGTTCTCGAACGTGAACAGCGCGAGGTCGGGGGTCCAGGTGATGCTGGGCGGCTGGTCCACCGCGCCGCCCGGGGCGATGTGGAAGTCCACGCTGTTGTCGTGAAAGCCGAGCCCCGAGACCGGGGCCGCGTACCACCAGTTCAGGTCCCAGGCGTTCCACCCGGGGTGGACCAAGGTGGGCTCGAAGTACGAGCCGTCGCCCACCAGCTTCCCCGTGACGCGCTTCAGCCCGCGCGCGCGCAGCGAATCGGCCACGGCGTCGATCGCGGTGAACGCCGAGTCGCACGCGCCCGGCGCGAGACTGTCCACGGAGAAGCAGCGCTCCGACCAGGTTGGATCGCCCCGCCCGTACAGCACGAGGTCGCCGTGCAACACCCCGTTGTCCATGCGGCCGTTCGTGTACAAGCTGGTCTTCACGCGGTAGTCGACCGGCAGCAGCACCGTCGCCGCAGCGCTGACGACGAGCTTGGTGTTGCTGGCGGGGACGTAGAAGCGGTCGCCGTTGCGCTCGAACAGCACCTTGCCACGGTCGTCCACGACGTACAGACCCCAGTTGGCCCGGTTGAACGGCGGCTGGTCGAGCAGCGTGGCGAGCCGGCGCTCGAGCGAGCCCTTGAGCGGGGTCGTGCGAGGCTTCGCGGCCGGCGTCTGCGCCGTGAGGGTCGAGCTAATCGTAAGCGACGCGAGGATCAGCTTTCGCATAGAGCAGGTCGGTGATGAGGTTCACGACGAGGAAGACGACCGACATGAACAGGATGCTCCCCTGGATGGCGGGAAGGTCGCGCTTGTCGATCGCGGTGAGCACGTAACGCCCCAGTCCCGGCCAGCCGAAGATCGTCTCGGTGAGGATGCTGCCGGTGAGATAGTTGCCGGTGTCGAGCCCCAGCACGGTGATCACGGGCACCAGGGCGTTGCGGAAGCCGTGGCGCAGCACGACGACCCGCTCCGCCAACCCCTTCGCCCGCGCGGTGCGGATGAAATCGCTCGACAACACGTCCAGCATCGCCGCCCGGGTCATGCGCGCGAGGAACGCGATCGAGCGCATGCCGAGCGTCAGCGCGGGCAGCACGAGGTAGGCGAGCCCGCCCGACCCCGAGGGCGGCAGCCACTTGAGCGCCACGGCGAATACGAGAATCAGCAGCAGCCCGACCCAGTAGACCGGAAACGAGACGCCGAGGTAGGAGAGCAGCATGGCGATCCGGTCTACGATCCCTCCGGGGCGGACGGCCGAGAGTACCCCCAACGTGATCCCCGTGACGGCGGCGAGCGCCATGGCGGCGAGCGCGAGCTCGGCGGTCTTGGGGAAGCGCTCCCCCAGATCCTGGGCGATCGGCCGCTGGGTAATGTAGGAGCGGCCGAGGTCGCCGCGCACGACGTCCCACACGTAGTGGCCAAACTGCGTGGGCAGCGGATCGTCGAGGTGGAGCTCCGCGCGCAGCCGGGCGATCGTGGCCGAGTCGGCGCGCTCGCCCACCATGGCCGTCACCGGGTCGCCCGGCGCCACGTCGAGGAGCAGGAAGGCGACGACCAGTACGCCGAGCAACGAGGGCAGGGTCAGCAGGAGGCGGCGGGCCAGGAGGCGCATCACGGCGCGCGCCGGGCTCCCGTCCAGCGCTGGCCGTTGAAGATCACCGGCACGTCCCACCCGACGACGTCCGGGCGCTTGGCCCAGAGGTCCGTGGGAAACCAGAGGTAGAGCCACGGCGCGGCACGGTAGACGCGCTCGTCGATCTCCCGGTAGAGGGCCGTGCGGGCCGCGTCGTCCGTAGTGCGGCGCGCCCGCAGGATCAACGAATCGGCCGCGGCGTCGGCGTAGAACGCGTAGTTGCCTCCGGGGCCGAAGCTCCCGGAGTAGAACAGCGGATACAGGAAATTGTCGGCGTCGGGATAGTCGGCCCACCAGTCGAGCACCACCATATCCGTCTCACCCTTGCGGGCGGCCTCGCGCTGGCTCGAGGCGTCCCGCTCCACGAGCTCCACGCGGATGCCCACCGGCTCGAGCTGCGCCTGGACCGCCTGCGCCACCCGCGCCAGCTCCACATTGCTCGTATTGCGCCACAGCTGCAGCTCGATTCCGCTGCCGTAACCGGCCGCCTGGAGCAGGCGCTTCGCTTCGGCGGGCTCGTAGTGGTAGCCAGTGCGCGCGGTGTCGCTGCCGGGAAGGCCTGGCGGGATCGCTCCCCGGGCGAGAATGCCGCGCCCGCCGTACACGGTGGCGAGAATCTCGGGCACGTTGACCGCGTAGTTGATCGCCTGGCGCACCCGCACGTTCCGGAGCGGCCCGCGGCGATTGTTGAGCGCCACGTAGACCACTCGGAGGGCGGGCTTCTCCAGCAGCAACTCGGGGTGCTCCCGCCGCCAGCGCGCCGTCTCGCCAAACGGGACCTCCATCACGCTGAGCCGTCCCGCTTCGAATTCGGCGGCTCGGGTCAAGGGCTCAGGGATGATCCGCACCGTCAGCGTGTCGGCGGCCGGGGCGCCGGCCCAGTAGTCCTGATTGCGCGCGAACCGCAGGTAGTCGTCGTGCTGCCACGCCACGAAGCGCCACGGGCCGCTCCCGACCGGATGCTGCCCGAGGTCGGCGGGGGGAGGGGCCGGCACGACCGCCGCCACCGGCATGGCGAGGAACTTGGGAAAGATGGCCAGCGGCTCGGCTAAGTCGAGAGCGACAGCCGAATCGCCCAGCAGCCCGATGCCCGTCACCTCGCTCGACCGGCCGGAAGCGTAGGCGGCCGCCCCGGCGATCGGGTAGAGTGGCCACGCGCGCCCGCCCCGGGTGCCGGGGGTGAGCACACGCAGGAAGCTCTGGCGCACCGCTTCCGGCGTCAGGCGCGTGCCGTCATGGAACCTGACGCCCGCTCGCAGGTGAAACACGTACCGGAGTCCCCCCCGCGCCACGGTCCAGCGATCCGCCAGCGCCGGGAGCAGCCCACCATCCGGATCGAACTGGGTAAGCCCGTCGTAAGCGAGTGTCACCATTTCCCCGGTCGGGACGTCGGTGGAGAGCGCCGGGTCGAGCGAGCGCGGATCGTACGTCTCGTAATACGTGAGCTGCGAGCCGCGCGCGGGGGATTGCCCGTCCCCGCCGCCCCCGCAGGCGGTCGTTACGACAAGGCAAGCGAGGGTGGTGACTGGGAGCGCGCGCATGCAGCCAGGTGTCGAAAAGGTTGACAGTGCGGTGGGGGGTAGCCAACATAGGGGGGCAGCGCGACCGCGTCAATTGCGTGCACTCCTTCCCTTCCTGCTCGTCGCCGTGTCCGCGACGGCTCCCCTCGCGGCGCAGCAAGAGCGGGTGGTGCGCGGCCTTTCCTTCGAGGGCAATCACGCCCTCGACGACTACACGCTGAAAGCGGCGATCGCGACCTCGAGCTCCAGCGCGTTCGCGAGCTTGTGGTGGTTGCGCTGGATGGGGCTGGGCGAACGGCGCTACTTCAACGAGCTGGAGTTCCGCCGGGACGTCGTGCGGCTGTTGCTGCTCTACCGGCAGAGCGGGTACATGAACGCGGTCGTAGACACGCTGGTGCGCCGCGAAGGCGGCAACGTCCACGTGACCTTCCGGGTTTACGAGGGGGAGCCGGTCCGGCTCACGAAGCTCGCCATCGTCGGCGTCGATTCGATCCTCGACGTAGCCGCGTTGAAGCGGGCGCTGCCGTTGCAGGAGGGAGGGCCGTTCAACCGCATGTTGTTCCAGGCATCCGCCGACACGATCGCCGACCGCCTACGGAATCTCGGGTATCCCTACGCCGACATCCTGCGGAGTTACGACGTGGACGCGGCGGCGCTCAAGGCCGAGGCGACGCTCGAAGCGGTGCCGGGGCCGCACGCGCGGATCGGGGAAGTGCGGATCGTCGGCACCGAGCAAGTGGACACCGGCACGGTGCGCAAGATGCTGTCGGTGCGGCCGAACGACGTGTTCCGCCAGGACCGGCTGTACCAGAGCCAGCGCGATCTCTACGGGATGGGTGTGTTCCGCTCGGTGACCGTGGGGCTCGTCGATTCGGTGCCACGCCCCGGGGACTCGACGGTCACGGTGCTCGTGCGGGTGGCGGAAGGGCCGCGCCATCGCGTGCGGCTCGGTGCGGGGTACGGCAGCCTGGACTGCTTCCGGGTGCAGACCGGATGGACGTCCTACGACTTTCTGGGGGGCGCGCGCGCCCTGGATCTGACGGCCCGCGTCTCGAAACTGGGCGTGGGCTCGCCCACCGACGCCGGGCTGCGCGGCAACGTATGCCATTTCCTGCACGACGACGTGACCTCCGACACGATCAACTACAACGTCGGTCTGACGCTGCGGCAACCGGCGTTTTTCTCCCCGCGTCACACGGCGAGCCTGGGCCTGTTCGCCGAACGGCGTTCCGAGTTCAAGGCCTACACCCGCCAGGCGGTCGGCCTGAACGCCGGTGTCACCCTGAACACGCGGCGCAACGTGCCCGTGACCGTGAGCTACGGGTTCTCGGTGGGGCGTACGACCGCGGACGCCGCCGTGTACTGCAGCCTGTTCCGGGTGTGTGACGCCGCGGACCGCGATTTGCTCGCACGCTCGCGCCGCTTCGGAGCGGTCACGATCTCTGGCGTCCGCGACCAGGTGAACTCGGTGCTCGATCCGTCGGCGGGCAGCCTCATCACGGCGTCGTTGATGCACGCGTCGCGGGTGGTCGGGTCGGACACCCTGTACGAGTTCAACCGCGGCCAGCTCGAGGTGTCGCGCTACTATCCGCTCGGCCGGCGTGGGGTCTTCGCCTGGCGGGCGCTCGCGGGTACGATCCTGCCGGCGCGGCGCATCGCCCTGGCGGGCCAGAGCGTCCATTTCATCCCGCCCGACCAGCGCTTCTACGGCGGCGGCCCGAATTCGGTGCGAGGGTACGCGCGCAATGAGCTAGGCCCGCGGGTGTACGTGACCGACAGCCTGGAGGTGCAGGGCACCGACACCATCTACCGGCCGGACGTGAGCGTGCGCGCGGCGCCGATCGGGGGGAACTCGATCGTCGTCATGAATGCCGAGCTGCGGTTCGCCACGCCACTGTTTCCCGATCGCATGCGGGTCGCCCTGTTCGTGGATGCCGGTCAGGTGTGGCAGCGTGGCGGGGATCCGGGGACGGTGGCCGGGGTGCGCGTGACGCCCGGTGTGGGGCTGCGATTCGCCACCCCGCTCGGGCCGGTGCGGCTCGACGCCGCCTTCGACGGATATCCTGCGGAGCCCGGACCGCTCTACTTCCAGGACAATAAGACCCAGAACCTCACCCTCACCAACGTGACATACCAGCCCGGGCTGCCGCCGGGCTTCTGGAAGCGAGTCGTGGTCCAGTTCGCGGTGGGGCAGGCCTTCTGATGGTCCGGCGCTCGCTCGGCGTCGCGCTGTGGACGATCGTCGGCCTGCTCGCCTGCTTCCTCGGCGCGCTCTCGGCGCTCGTCGGGACGGGCGCCGGGCGGTCGCTGCTCGCCCGCGTGGCCGAAACCTCGCTGAACCACGTGTTCACGGGAGCGATCGAGATCGGTGACGTGCGCGGGTCGCTCCTCACTGGAGTGACGTTGACGGAGGTGCGGCTGTTCGACGCGGACACGACCCTCGTCGCCTGGCTACCGCGCGCCGACCTGGCCTACAACCCGCTCGACTTCGCGGCCGGCCGGGTGGTGTTCTTCGAGTTCGCCCTGCGGCAACCCGTGATCAACCTGGTGCAGCACCGGAGCGGCCGGCTCAACATCGAGGAGCTGCTGCGGCTGGGTGGTCCCGACACCGGTCCCCACGGACCGGCGACACTGATCCTGTTCCGCAACGTGCGTATCGAGGACGGGACCGTCACGCTGCGGCTGCAGGCGGCGCGCGCCGAGCCCGGCGATACGGCGCTCGAGATCGAGGGGAGCGGCCCGAACGGCCGGCTGCGGATCCGACGCTTCGAGCACCTCGACGCCCGGCTGGCGGCGCTGCAGGTGTCGTCGCCCGCCGAGCGGGGTATCCGGATCGACGTGTCCCGGCTCGCGGTCGTGAGCAGCGATCCCGCGGCCCGGCTGGTGGATGTTTCCGGGCGGCTGCGCGTGATCGGGGATTCGCTCGAGCTCGACCTGGCGCGCGCACGCCTCCCCCACTCCGACTTGCGCGCAGCGCGGGGACGAGTGACTTGGCCGCGCGGACCCCTGCTGTTCAACCTCTCCTTGCGCGCCGATTCCGCGAGACTGGGTGATTTCCATTTCATCGACAAGCGGTTCGCGCCCGACGCCGAGCTGGTGGGCGGTGTGCGGCTCAGGTCCCACGGCGCGCGCGTGCTGGAGATCGGGCTCGACCCGCTGCGGTTGAGTCGGGGCGGGGGGACGGTGACGGGCCGTCTCACGGCCCTGACGGCCGCCGACTCCGGACTGGTGGCGCTGCGCGATGCCGACCTCGAGGCGCAAGACTTCGACCTCGAGTTCGTCCGGCCCTTCCTTGATACGCTGCCGTTCGCCGGCCGTCTGACCGGCCACACGACGGCCACGGGGCCGGTGACGGGGCTGAGCCTGTCGGTCGACTGGACGTTCCGCGATTCGCTGGTGCGCGGTTGGCCGGAGACGCGGATCCGGGGTCGGGGGGAAGTGGGCCTCGGGGGGAGCGGCGGTCTGCGGTTCCAGCCGTTCACGGTCGAGGCGGCGGCGCTGGACCTCGGCACGGTGCAGCGGCTCGTGCCCGCGGTCGCCCTGCACGGCGTGCTGTACGCCGACGGCTCGCTCAGCGGGCCGTTGAAGAACGCGCAGTTCGTCGGGAGGCTCGAGTACCGTGACGGCGCGCGACCGCCCAGCAAGCTGACCGGCACGGTGCGGCTGGACGGCCGCACCGACACACTCGGCGTGTACGCGGACGTGACGGCCGACTCGCTCTCGTTCGACGGCTTCAAAGGAAGCTTCCCGGCGCTGCCGCTGCGCGGGGCCGTCGCCGGATCGGTGAAGCTGAGCGGCCCGCTCGCGGCGCTCGAGACCCATGCGGAGCTGCATTCGGACGGCGGGGCCGCGCAAGGCGACGGCGTGCTGCTGCTCGGGCCAGCGCGTTACGGCGCGCGCGACTTCACGCTCCGCGCCAGCGACGTGGACCTGGCGCGCTGGCTCGACCGGGCACCTCCGTCGCGGCTCACGTTTCGTGTAGCGGGCGGGGTCGCTCGAGACGACACCGCGCCACCGGTAGGCAGGCTCAGCGCTCGGCTCGCACCGTCGCTGTTCGCGGGCACGCCGATCGATTCCGGGATCGCGGACGTGCGGTTCGCCGACCGCCACGTCCACGTCGACTCGCTGCGCATCACCCAGCCCGGGTTGATCACGACGGGCGCGGGCGCGCTCGGCTGGTCCCGCGAGGACCGCGGCTCGCTGGCGCTCACCCTCGACGCGGACAGCCTGAACTCACTCGACTCACTGCTGAGCTGGGCGGCGGGGAGCATCGCCGCGGACGGCGAGCCGGGCGTCCGTCCCCTGGCGGGCGCGGCACGCGCGCTCGTCACGCTCGAAGGGTCACTCGACTCGCTGGGGCTCGACGCCCGGGCCAGCGGCGAGCGGTTGCGCTGGCGCCACTGGGCGGTGCCGAGGAGTGGGCGCGCCCGGCTCGTCTATCGGCCCGGCCCGGTGCCGAGGTTCGAACTCGAGGCCACACTCGATTCCCTGAACTCCGGCGCGTTGGGCTTCGGGGCCGCCGCCGGGTCGGCGCAGGGCACGCGCGACTCACTCACCTGGTTCGCCCGCTCGCGGGTGGGCGAGGGCGCGGCGTTCCTGGCGGGCGGCCGGTTCGCCCGCCGGGGAGGAACGGGGCCAACGCCGGACAGCGGCAGCGTCGTCGCTCTGGGGCTCGACTCGCTCGCGGTGCAGCTCCCCGGCGACGTGTGGGTGCTCGAGCGGCCGACCGAGCTCACCGTCACGGACTCCGCCGCGAGCACGCGCGGGCTCGCTCTCAAGAGCGCGTACGGCCCTGGGAGGCTGGTGCTCGGGGGCGACCTCCCCACGCGCGGCCGCGCGGATGCCCACCTCCAGCTCGAGTCGTTCCCGCTCGCGGGCGTGTATGCACTGCTCGAGCGGGACACGGCGGGCGTCGGCGGCATGATCACCGCCACGGCGGGGCTGTCCGGGACCCGCGCGGATCCGGTGTCCAACGGCACCTTCTCACTCACCAATGGGTCGCTGGGGGAGTTCCGCGCGCCGTTCGTGGACGGCACGTTCGAATACCGCGCGCGCCGGCTCGACGCGGCTCTCCACCTGACGCGCTCGGGACAGCAGATCCTGACCGTCCAGGCACATCTGCCGCTCGACCTCTCGCTCGTTCCGGTGGAGCGTCGCCAGCTCCCGGACACGCTGTCGGTGCGGGCCACGGCGGACAGCGTCGATCTGTCGGTGCTCGAGGCGCTCACGCCGGCGCTGCGGCAGGTGCAGGGCGTGTTCTCGGCGGACCTGGGGATCGCCGGGACGTGGGACGCTCCCCGGCTGCGGGGCGCGCTCCAGATCGCGGGCGCCGCCGCCACTATTCCGGCGTTGAACGTCCGTTACGCGGACCTGAACGGTCGCCTGGCCCTTTCGGGGGACTCGATCGTGCTGCAGTCGCTCTCCGCCAGGAGCGACCGGGGGCGCGCCGACGTGTCGGGCGTGGTGCGGCTCGAGCAGCTCACGCACCCCGCGCTCGACCTGCGGATCGCGGCCGATCAGTTCAAAGCCCTCGATCTCCGCAACAACGTGACCATCACGGCCAGCGGGCAGCTGGCGCTCCGAGGGCCGGTCTTCGGGGCGTCACTGACCGGGCGGGCCAACGTCACGTCCGGCGTGCTGTACTTCGCCGACCTCGTGCAGAAGCGCATCGTGAACCTGGACGAGCTGGCCGACACGTCGCTGGCGGCGATCATCGAGCAGCAACGCCTCGGCCCGGAGTTTCAGAGCGTCTTCCTCGACAGTCTCCGGATCCAGGATCTCCAGCTCGAAATGGGCAGCGACGTGTGGCTGCGCTCGAACGAGGCGAACATCCAGCTCACCGGCACCGTGAGCCTGACCAAACAGCGCAACCTGTACCTGGTGAGCGGGACGCTGCAGGCGGCGCGCGGCACCTACCGGCTCAAGCTCGGCCCCGTGACACGCGAGTTCGTCGTGTCGCAGGGGACGGTGCACTACTTCGGCACGCCCGACCAGGATGCCGGGCTCGACATCGAGGCGCGTCACGTCGTCCATCCCGTGCCGACGCCGGCGCAGAGGAACCCGGACGATATCACGGTCGTGGCCCACATCACCGGGACGCTGCTGGTGCCGCGCGTGACGCTCCAGGCCGACAAGCGTGACCTGTCCCAGACCGAGATCATCTCCTATCTGCTGTTCGGGAAGAGCAGCCTCGACCTGGGCGGCGAGCAGGGCGGGATCGCCGATCAGCGCGCCCTGCTCCAGAGCGCCCTGTCGGTACTCTCCGGCGAGATCGAGCAGACGATCGTGTCGGGTGGCGTGCCGGTCGATTACGTGGAGATCCGTCCGAGCGGCGGTGGGCAGGGCGCCCCCCTGTTGGGTTGGCAGTTCGCCGTGGGGCGCCAGCTCGGGCCCAAGACGTTCCTGGTGCTGAACGCGGGCTTCTGCGAGGGACGGCAGGTGGGGGTGCGCAACACGCTCGGCTTGTCGCTGCAGTTCCGCATCAGCCCCGAGTGGCGCACCGAAGCGAGCTTCGAGCCGGTTCAGACGTGCGCCGACCCGAGCACCGAGTCGCAGGGGGGGACGGTGCCGCGGCAAGTCGGCCTCGACCTCTTCTGGGAGAAGCGTTACTAGCGATGACGCGGTCCCTGCTGATCACCAATCCGGCAGCGGCGCGCACCGACGCCCGTGCGGTCACCGCGATCCGCGATACGCTGCGCAGCGGCGGCTGGTCGGTCGAGGTGCTCGCCACCACCCAGCCGGGCGACGCCCGCCGCTTCGCGCGGGAGGGGTGCACGCAGGGGTTCGACGTGCTCGTCTGTTACGGCGGCGACGGCACGGCGATGCAGATCGCGGCCGGGGCGGTCGGGAGCGGCATCCCGCTCGGGCTCGTGCCGGGGGGCACGGGGAACCTGCTCGCCGGCAATCTGCGGCTGCCGCGCCGCCCGGCGGCCGCGGCGCGCGCCATCCTCAAGGGCACGCCCCTGGCGATTGACCTCGGGGCCGTACAGCGCGCCGACGAGACCCACTACTTCGCGGTGTGCTGCGGTACCGGCTTCGACGCGGCGCTGATGGCGGCGACCGGCTCCCACGAGAAGTGGCGCTGGAAGATGGCGGCGTATGTCGCGCGCGCGTTCGCGGCACTCCCCCGGGTGACGAGCCCGCTGCACCGCGTGACCGTGGACGGCGTGACGCGCGAGCTCCCCGCCGCCATGGTCTTGGTCGCGAACTGCGGCGAGCTGATCCCGCCCTTCCTCAAGCTGCGGGACGACATCGCCCCCGACGACGGCTGGCTCGACGTGCTGGCGCTGCGGGCGGACGGGACGCTCGAGAGCCTGGCGGCGTTCCTCGAGCTGTGGCGCCGGCCGCGCAACGGGAGGGGGACAGGGCGGCTGTGGTTCGGGCGCGGCCGCACGGTGCGGGTGGAGGTGCTGGACGGCCCGCCGCGGCCGATCCAGCTCGACGGCGAGCCGTGGGGCGACACGCCGTTCGAGACCCGGCTGCTCCCCCATGCCTTGCCGATCCTCGTGGATCGGGCGAGCGCGCCACCGGGAGAGGGGAGGGGGGGATCGCGCCGTGGCTGAGACCCTGCTGCTCGTCGATGACGACAGCGACGTGCTCCGCGCCGTCGGGGACTACTTCGAGCGCCTGGGCTACGAGGTGGCGCGCGAGGGGACCGGCGAGGAGGGCGTGGCGACGTTCCAGCGGCTGCGGCCCGAAGTCGTGATCCTGGATCTCCATCTACCGGACGTCGGTGGTCTGGAAGTGCTCGAGCGGCTGCGCCCGCAAGGTGCCTCCGTCATTCTCCTCACCGGTCAGGGCGACATCGACACCGCGGTGCGCGCCATGCAGCTTGGCGCCGAGCATTTCCTCACCAAACCGGTGGACATGAAACACCTGGCCGCCGCCACCGCGCGGGTGGCGGAGAAGGTCCGCCTCACGCGCCAGAACGCACTGCTGCGGGCGCGCGACCACGAGGGGGAGGGGCTCGACTCGCTGGGCGTGTCGCCGGCCATGCGCGAGCTGGCGCGCCAGATCGAGCTGCTCGCCGCGAGCGAGCGCTCCACCGTGCTGCTCGCGGGCGAGAGCGGCACGGGCAAGGGCTGGGCGGCGCGGGTGGTGCATCACCTGAGCCTCCGGTCGATCGGACCGTTCGTGGAGGTGAATTGCGGCGGGCTGTCGGCCACGTTCCTCGATTCAGAGCTGTTCGGGCACGAGAAGGGCGCGTTCACCGACGCCAAGGAGCGGAAACAGGGCCTGTTCGAGCTCGCGGACGGCGGCACGATCTTTCTCGATGAGATCGGCGAGCTGGCGCCCGAGCTGCAGCCCAAGCTGCTCAAGGTGCTCGACACGAAGACGTTCCGGCGGTTAGGGGGGACGCGCGAGATGACGGTGGACGTGCGGCTCATCGCCGCGACGAACCGCGATCTCGTGAGCGACGTGCAGTCGGGGCGATTCCGCGAGGACCTGTACTACCGCCTCAGCGTGATGCCGCTACGGCTGCCGCCGCTGCGCGAGCGGTCGCGCGAGGACCGGCTGGCGCTACTCACGCGCATCCTCCACGACCTCGGGCCTCAGATGCCCGGGTGTCCGAGCGCGTGCAGTGCGGAGGCGTTGGACCGCCTGCTGTCGGCCCCGTTGCCCGGCAACGTACGCGAGATGCGGAACGTGCTGGAACGCGCCATGATTCTGGCTCGCGGTGCCGGCCAGATCGGGGTCGAGCACCTTCCGCCGGACCTGCGCAAGGCCGGAAGTGCGGGAGGCGTGGGGGGGGACCGACGACACGCCGCGCTGACACTGGCCGATGTGGAGCGCCAGCAGATCGAGCGCACCCTCAAGTTCCACGGCGGCAACCGCACGCGCGCCGCCCAGGAGCTCGGGATTTCGCGGGCGACGCTCATCAATAAGATTAAGGCGTACGCGCTCGACCTCTGAGGAGGGCCTATGGTGGACAAGCCGAAGCTGATGGAGCACGACGCGATGGTGTGCCGCTACTGCGGCAACGAGGAGCGGGCCTCCGAGGGCTATCCTTGCGCGGACTGTGGAACTTTTCTCTGTCTGATTTGCTCGTTCCGGGGGATCACGCGCTGCAAGGCGTGTGAGGAGAAGGCGAAGGCGGCGAAGCAGGCCTAGCCCCGCCGCTTCTCGACCTCCCGCGCCAAGTCCTCCGGCGACGCGCCGAACTCCTTGGCGAGCTTCTGGATTGCGTCGCTTGCTCCCGCCCACCCCTTCGCGGCCGCGAGCGCGCTCAGCGCGATCTCTTCGACGATCGTGGTCCGCTCCTCCAGGTCGCGCGTGCGCACCGCCACTTCGCGCGCGAGCCACTGCTCCAGCTCGCGTCGCTCGACTTCGAGCTGCCGCTGCCGCAGCGCGCCCTGCAGCGACATCTCCAGCTCGTCCAAGTCCACGGGCTTGATCAAGTAGTCGTAGGCGCCGAGCTTCAGGCATTCGATCGCGGTGCGGGGCTCGTCGATCGCGGTGAGCATGATGACGGCGAGGTCGGAGTCCTGCGCGAGCGCCTTGGGCACGAGCTCCACGCCCGTCATGTTGGGCATGCGGATGTCGGACAGCATCGCCTCGGGCTGTCCCGTGGCCTGCCGATCGAGCGCTTCGGCGCCGCTGGCGGCTTGCAGCACGCGGTACCCCAAGCGCGTGAGGAACCGGTCCAGCGCCTGGCGGATCCCGTCCTCGTCGTCCACCACCAACACCGTGGTCGGAGCGGCCTTCGCGTCGGTCTTGGTCATGGCGCTAACGTATGTGCCCTCCCCCTCCGGTCAAGCTCGCGGTCGCGCGACGCGCTCGGCGTAAGTGGTCATTCTGTCGCATTTTGACCCCTCCGTGCCGCAAAAACGCCCTAGGACCCCTCCCGGCTGAGCCTACCCTTCCAGCGGCCGTCCGGCGATCGAGTGTCAGGATTTCCCTGATCGGGACTGCGGTGGCAGCGGTGATGAAGCTCACTCCAGCCCTGCGCCGAAACCGCAACTTGTTGCTACCTGCGACCCGAACGCCAACTGCGCGCAGCGAAGGGACAGATTAGCGACGAGATCACCGGCGGGCCGAGAGGCGTAAGACACCATGGAGTACCGACCGATGGCTAAGACCGGAGCGGCTCCGGCCGCGACAGTCATCTTCTTCACATTGGGTCTGGTCTGCCTAGGTGAGGCCGCGTTTGCGCAGCAACCGGATAGCGCCGCCCTGCGACCGGATTCGAGCCTGTCGGCATTGAAGAAGCTGAGTATCGAGCAACTGATGACCTTCGAGGTCACCTCCGTCTCGAAGCGTCCCGAGCGATTGGCGCAGACGGCCTCTGCAATCCAGCTGATCACGGCGCAGGACATCCGGCGCTCCGGCGCATCCAGTCTCCCCGAGGCGCTTCGCCTCGCTGCCAACTTGCAGGTCGCGCAGGTCGATTCTCGTCAATGGGCCATCAGCGCTCGCGGATTCAATGGCACGACAGCCAACAAGCTGCTCGTGCTCATCGATGGGCGCACGGTGTACACGCCGTTGTTCTCCGGTGTGTTCTGGGATGTGGAGGAGGTGCCCCTCGCGGACATCGATCGGATCGAGGTCATCAGCGGGCCCGGAGCCACCCTGTGGGGGGCCAACGCGGTCAACGGCGTCATCAACGTCATCACCAAGGACGCCAAGGACACGCAGGGACTGCTGCTGTCGGGCGGCGGCGGCAGCGAGCAGCGTGGCTTCGGAACCGTCCGCTACGGGGGAACACTGGGCTCCACGGTTCGCGCGCGCATCTACGGCAGGGGTTTTGATCGCGCGTCGACGCTGTTACCCAGCGGCCAGGATGCCGCCGACGGTTGGCACCTATGGCAGGGTGGGTTCCGCATGGATTGGGACGCGGCGAGCGTGAACCGGGTCACCCTGCAAGGCGATCTGTACGATGGCCGTATCGGCCAGCTCACGGCCGGTGACGTAGGCGTCAGCGGCGGCAACGTCGTGGCGAAGTGGTCGCACACCATCTCCGAAGGGTCCAGTCTCGCAGCCCAACTGTACTATGACCGGACCCACCGCCACATCCCGGGCACTTTTGGGGAAGATCTCGACACTTACGACGTCGACGTGCAGCACGCTGCGCGGTTGGGCGCCCGGCAGGACGTCGTGTGGGGCCTCGGCTACCGCCTGATCAACGACCGCGTCGCCAACAGCTCCATGCTGGCCTTCCTGCCGCCGGGAGTCGCGCGACAGTGGTTCAGCGGATTTGTCCAGGACGAGATCGCGCTCGTTCCCAACCGGCTGCACGTGGCCCTCGGCACCAAGATCGAGCACAACGACTATGTCGGCTTCGAGGTCCAACCCAGCGGCCGGGTGAACTGGCGGCCGAGCCCGTCCGGAACGCTTTGGGCGGCCGTCTCGCGGGCGCTGCGCTCGCCGTCGCGAATCGACCGGGAGCTCTTTGCCCCGGCCCAGCCGCCCTACTTCCTCGCCGGCGGTCCGGGTTTCCATTCAGAGGAAGAGCTGGCGTACGAGCTGGGATACCGCCATCAACGCGGGGCGCTCGCGCTCTCCGTGGCCACGTTCTACAGCCGCTACCACGGGCTCCGCAGCGTGGAGAGGGCCACTCCCACGTCCCCCCTCGTCATCGGCAACGGCCAGGACGGCGAGTCCTACGGAGCGGAGGTGACGGCCCAGTACTGGCTCACAAGCCGGTGGCATGTGCACGCCGGCTACACCGAGCTGCGCGTCCATATTTGGCCGAACCCCGGCAGCACGGACACGTCTCGGGGCGCTTCGGAGTCTCACGCTCCCGATCGCCAGTTCCTGCTGCGCTCGTCGGTCGATCTGCCGGGCCACCTGGGTCTCGCCGCCGCGTTCCGCGCGATAGATGACATCACCAATCAGCAAGTCCCGGCGTACGCCGAGCTGAATGCCACGCTCACGTGGCAGCCGCTGTCGAGACTCGATCTCTCGCTCGTCGGCCAGAATCTCTTGCACAGTCGTCACGCGGAGTTTGGCACGCCTGCCACGCGTCGGAGCTTCGAGCGTGGCGTGTACGGGACGATCGCATGGCGCTTCTGAGCGCGCTGCTCACCCGAGCGGCGAAGCCGTCGCGTCGCTGGGGCATGCCTGGGGCGTGGGCCGTGCCGCTCGCCGTGCTGCTCCTGGGGGGGGGCCCCGGGTTGGCGGCGCAGACCGCGCGGGCCTCGGAATACCAATTGAAGGCTGTCTTCCTCTTCAACTTCGCGCAATTCGTCGATTGGCCGGCCGACACGTTTTCCGACGCCGCCACGCCGGTGGTCATCGGCGTCCTCGGGGAGGATCCGTTCGGGAGCGTGCTGGACCAGACGGTGCGCGATGAGCGTCTGCGGGGCCGCCCATTCCAGGTGCGTCGATACCAAAGCGTGGACGAGATCAAGACCTGCCACATCTTGTTCATCCGTCGGTCCGACGCCGGTCGGGTGGAGGAGATTCTGGCGCGTCTCAAGACCCGGCCGATCCTTACGGTAAGTGATGCCGACGCATTCGCCGAGCGGGGGGGCATGATTCGCTTCGTGACCGACCGCAACCGCATCCGGCTCCAGATCAACCCTGAGGCGGTGGAAGCCGCACATCTGACGATCAGCTCCAAGTTGCTGCGGGTGGCAGAGGTCATCACCCCGAGTGGGCGTTGAGATGTCACTGCGCGACTGGCCGATCAAACAGAAGCTGACGGCGATGCTGCTCCTCATCAGCGGCCTGGTGCTGTTGCTGACGTCCGCCGCGTTTGTGACGTACCAGGTCGTGGCCTTCCGGCAGACGACGCTGAAAAACCTGGCCACGCTCGGACGAGTCATCGCGGCGAACAGCACCGCTTCGTTGGCTTTTGCCAACCAAGCCGACGCGAGAGAAATCCTCTCCGCACTGAAGGCCGAGCCGCATGTGGTGGCGGCTGCCCTCTATGACAAGGACGGTCGTCTGTTCTCGCGCTATCCGGCGGACCTGCCCCGTGACTCCCTCTCCGCCGCACCGGCGAGGGACGGGTACCGCTTCGAGCAGGGGCACGTGATCGGAGTCGAGGCCGTCGCGGAGGTGGGGAGCACGCGTCTGGGGACGTTGTACTTGAGGTCCGACATGAAGGCCGTGTCCCGCACGCTCTGGCTCTCGGCGGGCATCGCCGCGGGGGTGATGGCGATCTCCCTCCTGGCGGCCTACCTCCTGGCGGCGGTGCTTCAGGGATGGATCTCCCAGCCAATTCTCACGCTGGCGGAAACGGCGACGGCGATCTCCACCCGGCAGGACTACTCCGTGCGGGCACCCAAGCTCGGCGAGGACGAATTGGGTACGCTGACTGACGCCTTCAACCAAATGCTCGACAGGATCGGGGACCAAAACCGCGCTCTCAAAGCGAGCGAGGAAGAGCTGCGGCGCTACGCCGGGGAGCTCGAGCAGCGGGTCGCGGAGCGGACCCACGAGCTCGAGGAGCGCAACGAGGCGCTCCGGCGAAATGCGGCGGAGCTCGCCGCCTCCAACACCGAGCTGGATGCGTTCGCCTACTCGGTGTCGCACGACCTGCGCGCCCCGCTGCGTAGCATCGACGGCTTTAGCCAGGTGCTGCTGGAAGATTACGCGGCGCGGCTGGATGAGGCGGGCCGGGACTCCCTGCAGCGGGTGCGCGCCGCCACGCAGCGGATGGGGACCTTGATCGACGACCTGCTGAAGCTGGCTCGGGTGACTCGGGCGGAGATGCGCACCGAGGCCGTGGACTTGAGCGGCATGGCTCAAGACATCGCGGCCGAGTTGCAGCGAACCACCCCGGCACGGCAGGTGGAATTCGCGATCGCCCCGGGGCTCGGGGCGCGGGGAGACCCGCGCCTGCTCCGCGTGGCCCTCGACAATCTGCTCCGCAACAGCTGGAAGTACACCGCGAAGCAGGCGCAGCCGCGCATCGAATTCGCATCCATCCAAGTGAACGGCACGCGGGCGTTCATGGTCCGGGACAACGGCGCCGGGTTCGACATGAAGTACGCGGACAAGCTGTTCGGGGTGTTCCAGCGACTGCACTCCGCGTCCGAATTCGAGGGTACCGGGGTCGGGTTGGCGACGGTACGCCGCATCATCACCCGGCACGGCGGCCGGACCTGGGCGGAGGGCGCTGTCGGTCAGGGAGCGACGTTCTACTTCACTCTGTGACGGCCCGTTCCGCGGGCCTGGAGGCTGTGTGAACCCGGGAAAGATTCTGTTGGTGGAGGACAACCCCGACGACGTCGCGCTGACAATCCGAGCACTCAAGAGTCACAACATCACGAACGACGTGATTGTGGCGCAGGACGGCGTGCAGGCCCTCGACTACCTGTTCGGTCCGGACGGCGGCCCCGGCGCCGAAGAGCTGCCAGCGGTCATCCTCCTCGACCTCAAGTTGCCCAAGGTCAACGGGATGCAGGTGCTGCAGCGGATCCGAGCCGCAGAGCGCACCCGGCTCTTGCCCGTGGTGATCCTGACCTCCTCCGACGAAGAACGCGATGTGATCGAGGGCTACAGCCTGGGCGCCAACAGCTACGTGCGCAAACCGGTGGACTTCGTGGAATTCACCGAGGCGGCCAGGCAGCTCGGGCTGTACTGGTTGCTCATGAACCGGGCCCCGCCGACGCCCCGGAAGCTCTGAGATGGGTGTACCGCTCCGCCTCCTGCTGGTAGAGGACTCCGAGGACGACGCGCGCCTCCTTGTCCGCGAGCTCACCCGCGGCGGCTTCGAGCCGGTCGTCGAACGCGTGGAAACCGCCAGCACCATGCGGGCCGCGCTCGATCGGCAGCCGTGGGACGTTGTAGTCGGCGACTACAGCTTGCCGCACTTCGGCGGAGCCGCGGCGCTCGAGCTGCTCCGGGACAGCGGGCTCGACGTGCCGTTCATCATCGTGTCCGGCACGATCGGCGAAGAGAAGGCGGTGGCGGCCATGAAGGCCGGCGCCAGCGACTACGTGTCGAAGGACAACCTCAAGCGGTTGGTGCCCGTCATCGAGCGTGAAGTGCGAGAGGCCGCCGGACGGCGCGAGCGCCACCGCACCGAGGCGGCTCTGCGCGCGTCGGAAGTCAGCTACAGCACCCTGGTGGAACACTCGCCAGTCGGAATCTACCGCTCCAACACGGAAGGGCGGTTCCTGTCGGTCAACGCCGCCCTGGTCCGGATCCTCGGCTACGCCTCGGCTGCCGAAGTGCTGCAGCTCGACATGGCGCGGGACGTGTACGCCGACCCCGCCGAGCGCCGCCGGCTCCTGGAGCGGGACACCTACACCGATCGCCAGTACGACGAGGTGGAGGCGACCTGGAAGCGCAAGGACGGCGCCCGCCTGACGGTGCAGCTCAGCGTCCGGGCGGTGCGGCAGGGCGCTCGGGTCGAGTATTACGAGACATTCGTCCGGGATGTCACCGAGCAGCGACGGCTGCAACAGCAGCTGGTGCAGTCGCAGAAGATGGAGGCGGTGGGCCGATTAGCCGGCGGGGTCGCGCACGACTTCAACAACCTGCTCACCGTGATTCTCAGCTACAGCGATCTGCTGCTCGAAGACCGGCCCCCGGACGCGCCGGACCGGGAGGACATCGAGCAGATCCGCAAGGCCGCCGTGGGGGCGAGTGCGCTGACCCGGCAGCTGCTCGCGTTCAGTCGCCAACAGGTCCTCGAGCCGCGCGTCCTCGACGTCAATACGGTCGTGGCCAGCACCGAGAAGATGCTCACACGGCTGCTGGGAGAAGACATCTCCTTGACCGCGTCCCTCGCCCCCGCCCTCGGAGCCGTGAAAGTGGACCCGGGTCAGCTCGAGCAGATCATCATGAATCTCGCCGTCAACGCGCGTGACGCGATGCCGCACGGAGGTCGGCTGAGCATCGAGACAGCCAACGTCGACATGGACGAGAGTTACGTGAGGGGCCATCCGGTCGCACACCCGGGTCCCTACGTCATGCTGGCCGTGTCGGACACCGGGATCGGCATGGACGCGGTGACGCAGGCGCGGATCTTCGAGCCGTTCTTCACGACCAAAGAGGCGGGGAAGGGGACGGGGCTCGGACTCGCGACGGTCTACGGGATCGTCAAGCAGTCGGGAGGATTTATCTGGGTCTACTCCGAGCCCGGTCACGGGACCAGCTTCAAGATCTACCTGCCGCGCGTAGACGAGCCGGTCGCGCGGGCCGTGGCGGCGCCGGAAGTGGTGGGCGGCTCGGAGACCGTGCTCGTCGTCGAAGATGTGGCGGCGGTGCGCGCGGTCGCCCGAGAGATGCTGGAGCGCCACGGCTACACGGTCCTGGAAGCCCCGGACGGGGAGACGGCCCTGCGCCTTGCCGGGAAGCATCAGGGCGTCATTCGGCTGCTGCTGACCGACGTCGTGATGCCGGACGTGAGCGGACGGCAGCTGGCCGACCAGTTGCTCGAGCTGCGGCCGGACATGAAGGTGCTGTTCATGTCCGGGTACACGGATGACGCGATCGTGCGTCATGGTGTCCTCAAAGAAGGCATCGCGTATCTCCAGAAGCCGTTCACGCCCGACACGATGGCGCGGAAGGTGCGCGCCGTGTTGGACGGGTCTTGACGCGCCGCCCCCCCCGTGTGGCTCGCCTGGGACGGCCTCGATCCATCACTCGGGCCGACCTCGGGGAAGCGACGTGCGAGGAGATCAGATCCGAGCCAGCTTCATCCACTTTGCATCGGGTTGTACCCTCCACAACCCGGGGACGCCAGGCTATCTTCGCGCACCGATGGCCGAATCCGTCGCCGCGAACCTCGCCGCCGTGCAGGGCATCACCGTGGGCCACTGGACCGATCTCCGGACCTGGACCGGGTGCACCGTCGTGCTGGCACCGGTGGGCGGCATGCGTGCCGCCTGCGCCCTGCGCGGCCGCGCCACCGGCACGCGCGAGATCGACGCGTTGGACCCGCGCCACCTGGTGGGACACATCGACGCCGTACTGCTCACCGGCGGCTCCGCCTACGGCCTGGGCGCCGCGGACGGCGTGATGCGCTGGCTCAAGGAGCGGGGCCGCGGGTTCCCCGTCGGCCCTGCGGGCGTGGTTCCGATCGTCCCCACCGCCGTCATCTTCGACTTCGATCTCGCGCCCGGCTCGAAGGCGGACCGCTGGCCGACCGGCGACGACGCGTACCGCGCGTGCAGCGCCGCCTCCACCGAGATCCCCGAAGGATCGGTCGGCGCCGGCACGGGCGCGACCGTCGGTAAGGCGCTCGGCCCTGGGGGCGCCATGAAAGGCGGCGTCGGCACGTGGGCGGTTCGCGCCGGCGACGTGGTCGTGAGCGCGCTGGTGGTGCTGAACGCCGTCGGGAACGTGGTGGATGCGAACGGTCGCATCCTCGCCGGCGCCCGGCAGGGGGGCGGCGGCGTTGACGGCAAGCTCGTGGACGCCCTCGACTACTTGTCCCGAGGGGGCGCGCCGTTCGGCGCGGGGGCGGGGGCCGGGGCGGGGGCCGGGGGGGCGGGACGCAACACGACGCTTGCGGTGGTGGCCACGAACGCGCGGCTCGACCGGGTGGCGCTCCACAGCCTCGCGCACGCGGCGGGCGACGCGCTGGCCCGGCGGATCGTGCCCTATGGCACGCCGTTCGACGGCGACGTGGTCTTCGCGGTGAGCACGGCCGCGGTGGCGGCGGCGACGCCCCTCCAGGTGGAGGCGCTCGCGGCGCTGGCGCTGCCGGAGGCGGTGGAGCGGGCGGTGCGCCTGGCGCGCGGGGCGCGGGACATTCCGGGTCTAGCGGACGGCGGGCGGTGACCGACCGGCTCGCGCGCGACATCTCCGACGTCGCTCGCAAGTGGGTGCCCGACACGCGGCTCGGGGTGTTCGAAGTCGCGGTGCAGGGGGACGCGCTCGCCGGCTGCACCACGAGTCGCGACGCGCTCGCTGCGCTGCGTCGCATCGCCGCCGACGCGCGGCTCGCCGCCGACGTCCGGCTACTGCCCGACTCCTCGGTGGGGGATGATGAGGCCGCCGTGGTCACCGCGGCGGTGGCGCCGCTGGTGCGCGAGTCGCGCGTGAACGCGGACCGGGTCAGTGAGGCGCTGCACGGCGAGACCGTCGTTGTGCTCGAGCGGCGCGACCAGGCGTGGCTGCGCGTGCGGGCGGGAGACGGCTACCACGCCTGGATCAACGCGGGCTACGTCGTCCTCGGCACCGCGGCGTGGGCCGACGACTGGATCGCGCGCGCTACGGCGCACTCGCTCGGTGCGGAGCTGCGTTGCGAGGGCACCCGTTTCCGACTCGCGATAGGGGCGCGGGCGGCGCCGCGGCGGGACGGCCGGGTGGAGACCGCGGATGGCCGCTTGTGGGACCTGGGGGCCGGCGCCCTGCGGCCCGCGTCGGAAGTGCGCGCCGAGGCGCGGCTCGTCGCGGCGCCCGAGTGGGCGCTGCGCCGGTTCTCGGGTGCGCCGTATCTGTGGGGCGGGCGCACCGAGTGGGGCGTCGATTGCTCGGGCTTGGTGCAGGCGACCTATGCGGCACGCGGCGTGGCGTTGCCACGTGACTCGGACATGCAGGCCCTGGCGGGCCGCCCCGTCCCGCTGCACTCGACCGGCGAAGGCTACGAGGCGGGCGACCTGCTGTGCTTCGCCGACGGCCGGCGTATCTCGCACGTGGCGCTGTGGGCCGGGGGGGGAGCGGGGGCCATCGTGCACTCGGCCCTGTCCCGGGGCGGCGTCGCGTCGGACGCCTTGTGGGACGACGAGCCGGGGGCGCGGCGGCTGCGGGAAATGCTGGTGACGGTGCGACGAGTAGAGCGGTTGGATGGGTAGAGGCAGAGAGGGGTAGCTATCTTTCCGGCATGAAGCTCGTCCTCTTCGACATTGACGGCACTCTGCTGTGGACCGACGGCGCGGGCCGGCGGGCGATCCATGGCGCGCTGCTGGCTGAGGCGGGCACGGCGGGGCCGATCGGGACCTACCGCTTCGACGGCAAGACCGACCCGCAAATCGTGCGCGAGCTGCTGACGCTCGCGGGTCACCGCGACGCGGAGGACGAAGTGCGCATTCAGGCGGTCTGCCGCCGCTATCTCGGCCTGCTCGCGGCCGAGCTCGCCAAGCCCGCCCAGGCCACGCGCCTGATGGGCGGCGTCGCGCAGCTGCTCGCGGCGCTCGAGCCGCACGAGCAAGCGGGGCGAGCGCTCGTGGGCCTGTTGACCGGGAACCTCGAGGCGGGGGCCGCGCTCAAGCTCCGTTCGGCTGGGCTCGACCCCGCCCGCTTCCGCGTCGGGGCCTATGGATCGGACTCGCACCGCCGCGCCGATCTTCCGGCGGTGGCGGCGCGGCGCGCCGCGGCGCTCACCGGGGATGGGGGAGGGGGCGGGGGAGGGGGCGGCTTCGTCGGGAAGGACGTCGTGATCGTGGGTGACACGCCGGAAGACGTGGCCTGTGGCCGCCCGATCGGCGCGCGTGCGGTGGCCGTGGCGACCGGCTTCTACGACGTCGCTACGCTGCGCGCCGCCGGCGCCGACCGAGTGTTCGAGACGCTCGCCGACACGGCAGCGGTGCTCGACGCGCTGCTCGCTTGAGCCACTCTGCGCCGTCGGACGAACTCGAAGTCAAGGCGAAGGTGGACCACCCCGACGGCGTGCGTCAGCAGCTGGAGCGCGCCGGCGCGCGGCTCGAGTTCCGCGGAGTCATGCTGGATCGGCGGTTCGATCGGGATGGTGAGTTCGGCGCGCGGGACGAGGTCCTGCGGTTGCGCATCTTTCGGCCGGCCGACGGGGCGGCCGCGTTCGGCATGCTCGGCTGGAAGGGACCGCAGTCGCAGCGCGGCGACTACCGTCATCGCAGCGAGGTGGAAACCCGCCTGACCGATCCGGACGCCGCACTCGCGATCCTCCAACGGGCGGGGTTCGCTGTCACGCTGCGAATCGATCGCACGGTCGAGGTCTATCGGTTGGGAGAGGCGATGTTGCGGCTCGAGTGGTATCCCGCGATGGACGTGTTGCTGGAGGTGGAGGGCGCGCCGGCTGCCATCGAGCAGGCCATCCGCGCCACCGGATTGCCGCGGGACCGCTTCCTCCCCCAGTCGCTGCCGCACTTCGTGCAAATGTACGAGACGCGCACGGGCCGAAGCGCCCGCCTCGCGGAGCGCCGCTCGTGAGTGCCGCGGTCAAGATCCCGATGCCGTTGCGCGTGCCCGAGCTCGCCCCCTCGCTGGGCCGCGTGCTCGTCCCCCGGCGCGTCGCCGAGCCGTGGGTGCCGCTGGACGACATCCGTGAGGCGCTCGCGACGCGGGCGCTCGAGCTCGGGGGCGAGGCGCGAGCGGCGGCGCTGCGCGAGGACCGCGAGCGGGTGCTCGAGGCGGTCAGCCGGCGGGCGTGGTTCGCCGCGTGGGAGCAGGCAGTGCGGCGCGTCGCCGATCGGGTGACCGAGGCGCTGGACGGCCGGATCGAGCGGACCGCCCGTCGCGGGCGGATGCCGCGCCGCGGCTGGCGCCGCCGGCTGCTCTCCACGCCCGAGAAGCGCGCCATCGCGGCACGGCTCGCGTCGGGGGGAGAGCCGTTCATCGCGGCGCTCGATGCGCTCGACGCCGTCGCCGCACGGGTGCGGGACGCCACGGTCCTCGACAAAACAGCGCACGGCGAGTGGCAGGAGGCGTTGCGCAGCGCCGCGCGCCGGCTCGAAGCGGCCTGGCTCGCCCTCGAAGCGGTGGCGGCGGAGGAAGAGCGGCGCTGGGCTCCAGAGATCGAGGCGGTCGAGCGCTGGCGTCCCCCACTCTGGCCCGTGCTGGTCCTGTGGGCGCCGCTCGGCGCGCTGCTGGTGTGGCTGGGGCTGGTGCTGGGTGGGTACGTCGCCGCCCCCGCCTGGCTCGCCGCCCGGCTGGGCTTCTAGTGAGCGCGATCGGCGTGGGTGTTGATCTCGTGGAGGTCCCGCGCGTGAGCGCGATCCTCAAAGACAAAGGCGCGCGCGTGCTCGAGCGACTGCTGACACCGGCCGAGCGGGCGTATTGCGAGAGCCGCCCCGACGTCGCGACCCACGTGGCGGTGCGGCTCGCCGCGAAGGAAGCCGTCTACAAGGCGCTCCAGGGGAGTGCCGCCGCGCGCGGGATCGGGTGGCGAGAGATCGAGGTCATCCGGGCCCCGGACGGGCGGCCGGACGTGAGTCTCTCGGGCGTGGCCACGCGGCGGGCGCGCGAGCTGGGCGTACGGCGCGTGCTGCTTTCGCTGTCCCACACCCACTTGGCCGCCATCGCAGTCGCCGTGCTGGAGCGTGACTAGGCGAGTGGTGGCCCGTTTCAGCGGTTACTATCCGGCCGGTAGCGAGGTAACGAGTTACCAGCCAGTAGGCTTCCAGATCAACTCGGTGTCGGACACCTTGACGGGATTGGGAAGCTGATTGGCGACATACCTCTTGGCTTTGACCTGGATCGTCCCATGAGCGAGTGCCTTCAGTTCTGCGTTGTGGCGGCTGTATGGAAAGATCACCCAGATCCGCTTATCGGGGTACAGCGTCTTGGCCGTGCGAATCGCAGGTGCTAAGTCTGTGTCGCCTGTTAGAAGCACGACGGTTTCGCACGCATTCACGGCAAGTAGCTCGAGGAGCTTAACGGCTACGGCCACATCGGTTTCCTTCTCCTCATGACGCGTGAAGTTGGTCTTGCACTTAGGGCACCGGATGTCCTTTTCCTTGAATCGTCCGAGCTGGACCGCAACCCCGGTTGAGCGAAGGGCGGCAACAAGGATTGCGTGTCGGGCAGCCTTGTCGGGTCGAAAATCCGCCGATGCCGAGAAGTAGAATACCTTCTCCAGGGTCGCGTCTCGGCTGATCAACGGGAGGAAAGAACTGCAGAAAGCCTGGAAATCCAACCACTTCATCGAGGCGGTCGGATTGATCTTTAGGGCCTCGATGATTGAGTGGTAGACATTGAAGCCGTCGACGAGGAAGCAGACGCGGTTGGGCACTAGTGGGCCCCTGGAATAAAAACCCCCGGATCGTGACCCGGGGGGACCCTAGCAGGCTTGCGCCCGTTTCGGGGATGAGTAAGGGCAATATTTATAGTCATACCGACGCGGTGTCAAGTAAAAGATCCAAGGTTGTGTCTGATCATCGCGGTTATCGCCAGTAATGGTGTGAGTCAGATTACACTTGGGGGCCATGTCACGTGAACTCAAGCGCCGCGCGAAGCAATGTAACGGACAGCAAGGGCTCGGCACCGAAAGGCGGTGCCCTTCTCCACGCGCCTCGGGATGTTAAACGTTTAACAAGCGCCCGAAGGACGTTTCTAGGTGGAGGGTTGAAGACTTGGTCGCCTTGATGGCTCCGGCCCGGCTGTTAGAAGTGAACCTGGAGAATTACCAGACCTGGGCGAGCGTGCTTGAATTCCCGACAGTTTTACTCTAGTATTTGGCACCTCCTGACTGAGAATCATCCCCATCTGTCGTAAGCTGTTTGTCAGCTTGCTGTTGAGCGCATGTGCCGTGGCCGAAGCCCACGGGCAGGGGACGGACTCCCTGGCGGTGGCGCGACGCATCGTCGCCGCCGCATCGCTTGCCGCCAAGGAGTACGCCACCGGCGTGGTGCCGCGGGGCGGGCGGGTCACGGCCCCCGCCGAAGTGGACGAGGCGCGCCAGTTTCTCGATCAGGCGCGGCTCGACGCTCCGGCGTTGCCCGTCCGAGTGCGCGCAGTCGCCGACACGGAGCTCGGCGCCCTGCGGGCGATGGTCGACCGCGCCGCCCCACCCGATTCCGTCACCGCCCGAGCGAACGCCCTCGTGGGACGCATCGCCGCCGCCACGGGCGGCGCGATCGACCCATTCCCGGTCCAGCCGCCGTCCCTGGCGCGCGGAGCGGCCGTCTATCGTGAGCAGTGCCTCGCGTGTCACGGCCCGGCGGGCGGAGGCGACGGCCCGAAGGCGCCGCAGCTCCAGGGGCCGCGGCCCGCGAGTCTCGCCGACCCGCGCTTGATGAGCCCCGTGTCACCCGTGGACGTCTACCGCAAGGTCACGATCGGGGTCGCCGGCACCGCCATGCCCCAGTTCGAGGAAACGCTGGCGCCGGAAGACCGCTGGGCGGTGGCGACCTACGTCGCCACGCTGCGCGCGGGGAGTGGTGAGGAGCGAGAGGGGGAGGGGCTGTACGCGGCGCACTGCGCTTCCTGCCACGGCGCCACCGGCGGCGGCGACGGGCCGCTCGCCGCGTCGCTCTCCGTACAGCCGCCGGCGTTGCGCGACCTCGCGATACAGGGCCGGTTCTCGGACGACGAGCTCATCGAGCTGATCCTGCACGGGCGTCCCGGCACGCCGATGCCGGGGTTCGCGCAGGCACTCGATCGGGCGAGTGCGGCGAAGCTGGTCGCCTTCCTGCGGGTGCTGCCGACGGCGGAGCGGCAGCGGCACGAGGCGACGTCACCGGCCGCGGCGACGTTCGAGGCGGTGCGGCGTCAGGTCGATTCGGCCGTGGCGCTTCGGTCCGGGCCGCTCGCCTTCGACGCCTACCTCACCTTCGAGCAAGTGGAGACGGCGGTGCGTGCGCGCAACGCGGGCCTGGCGAGCGAGCTCGAGGATGCGTTCGCCGCGTTGCGCGCGCGTGCGACCGGTGGGGCGGGGCGCGAAGAACTGGACGCGATCCACGCGCGGCTCCTGTCGGGGCTCGAGCGCGCCGAGCGGCTGGTCGCGGATCAGGGCTCGGCGGCCAACCTGTTCATGGAGTCGTTCGTCTTGCTGCTGCGGGAAGGGTTCGAGGCGATCCTGATCGTGGCGGCGCTGATGACCTTCCTCGCGAAGGCGGGAGCGGTCGAGCGACGCCGGCACGTCGCGCGCGGCGCGTGGGCCGCCGTCGCGGCCAGCGTGGTGACCGCGGTGGTGATCGAGGTGCTGTTCCAGATCACGCCGGGTCAGCGTGAGACGCTCGAGGGCGTGACCATGCTGCTCGCGACGGCGGTGTTGTTCTACGTGAGCTACTGGCTCGTCTCGAAGATCGAGGCCGCCAAGTGGAACGCCTACGTGAAGAGCCGCATGGAAGACGCGCTGTCCGCGGGGTCGGGTCTCGCGCTCGCGTCCGTGGCGTTCCTCGCGGTCTACCGCGAAGGATTCGAGACGATCCTCTTCTACAAGGCGCTGCTCACGTCAGCCGGTCCGGGAGTGGGTGGAGCCGGCGGCGGGGGGGGGGGCGCGACGGCGGTGGTGGGCGGGCTGCTTGTGGGAGCGGCGGCGCTCGTGCTGGTCTACCTCGGCATCAATCGCTTCGGTTTGAAGCTTCCCCTCAAGCCGTTCTTCGCGATCACCAGCGCGATGCTCTACTACATGGCCTTCGTGTTCGCCGGAAAGGGCATCGCCGACTTGCAGGAAGCGGGGCTGGTGAAGACGACCGTCGTCGAGTGGGCCCCGCGCATACCGGTGCTCGGGATCTATCCCACGCTGCAGTCGCTGTCGCTCCAGGCCCTGCTCGTTGTGCTGCTGCTCGTCGCGGTCGTGTGGCTGCAGCGGAACCGGTTTGCGGCCGGCGACGAGCGCAGGCGACCGTCGTTTCCCTGACGCCTTATTTCACCACGCCCGCGTCGTACGCCACCTTCCCCCCCACCAACGTCAGCACGCTCTCGGTCTTCGAGAGCTCCCCCAGCGGAACCGCAAAAATGTCCTGTGACAAGACGGCGAGGTCGGCCAGCATGCCGGGCGTGAGCATACCCTTCTCCCGCTCGGCGAACTCGGCGTATGCCGAGCCGCGCGTGTAGGCGAGAACTGCCTGCTCGCGGGTGAGCGCCTCCGCAGGGTTGACGGGGTGCGTCACCGCGAACATGAGGTTGAGGTACGGGTTCATCGGACCATCGGAGCCGAGGGCGATCGGGACTCCGGCGGTGAGGAGCGAGCGCAGCGGCTGCGCTGCGCCCGCCAGGCCTGGCCCGTAGCGGCGCCGGATCAAGTCGGGGATCGTGAAGTGTGCGGGGTTCTGGACCACCACGACTCCGAGGCGGCGGGCCGATGGGAGCAGGTCGGCGGTGAGGAAGTCACCGTGCTCGATCCGCGGCCGCAGCGCGTGCCACGTCGATTCCGGCGCGGCGCCGGACAGCAGGCGCAGCAGCACGGCGATCGCGCTGTCTCCCACGGCGTGCACCAGCAACTGCTCCCGCGAGGCGAGCGTCTCGCGGATGATCGCCTGCAGCGTCTCGGGGGGGAAGTCGACCTCGCCGGACCACCCGGGCCGGTCGGCGTAGGGGCGGCGCATCGCGGCACCCCGCTCGACGGGCGTGCCGTCGAGGATGTACTTGACCCCCGAGACCCTGAGCATCCCGCCCGGGCTCGGGCCGGCGGCGCGCGCGTCGGCGACGTCCCGGCCCCCGGGCCGGGTCATGGGGAAGCGGATCACGCGCCACCGGATCGCCACGTCAGCGGTGCGCAGCAGTGCCACGGCGCGCGCCGTCGTGAGTGCGCTATTCATGTCCTGCACCGTGGTGATGCCGAAGCGCGCGGCCGCATCGGCATAGCGTCGCAGGTCGGCGCGGCTCGCGCTGTCGGGGACGCTGCTAGAGAGTCGCCGGCGCGCGTTCCACCACGCGTACTCTGTCAGGCGTCCGTCCAGCACCCCCGATCCCGGCGCCCGTCCGTAGCGGCCGCCCGGCGGATCCGGCGTGTCGTGGCCGATCCCGAGCGTCCCCAGCGTCGCGCTATTGAGGATCGCCATGTGGCCCGACCAGCTCTCGAGCACCACGGGATGGTCGGGAACGACGCTGTCCAGAAAGAAGCGGTTGGTGCGGGGGTCGTCGAGCACGCGCTCGCCCACCGTCGCGAGTAGCCACGTCCCGCGCGGGCGAACTCGACTCGCCGCGGCGAGCGCGCGCACCACCTCGAGGAGAGCGGGGTCCCCCGTGGCTGCCGCGATTCTGGTGCCCCGTAGCTCGGGCCCGGGATGCGCGTGCGCGTCGTTTAAGCCGGGGATGACGGTGCGGCCGCCCAGCTCCAGCGCTCGGGTGCGCGGGCCGGCCAGACGGCGCACCGAGTCCGTGCTGCCGACGGCCACGATGCGGTCACCGCGCAGGGCGAGCGCTTCGGCCCAGGGGCGCTCCGAGTCCGCCGTAAAGATCCGGCCCCCGGTGAGGATCAGGTCCGGCGGTCCGGATCTCCCCCGCTCGCAGGCCCCGAGCGCCAGCGCCGCGAGCGCGATCGCCGGCAGCCGCCGCATCAGGCGGGGGTGTGTGGCAGCTGGAGAGCCGCTGGGGTCGGCAAGGCGGTGGCCTCGGGGTGCCACAGCCGCTGCATCGCGTAGACGCCCACCAGCACCAACGCCAGGCTCGTCGCTTGGGCGATGGTGAAGGGGCCGAGCAGCCGGTCGTCCTTCGCGCGCACGAACTCCACGAGAAATCGCTCGGCGCCGGCGAGCACCAGGTAGACCCCGAATCGCCAGCCGGTGCCGTGCCCGTGCTCCCGCAGGCGCCACAGCAGCCAGAATGCGAACATCATCAGCGCGGTCTCGTACAGCTGCGTGGGCTGCACGGCCACCAATTGGCCGGGGTCCGTTCCGGGCGGGAACGTTACGTGCATCTGCTGGAGATAGGCGACCCGCGTGGGCGGCCGGCCGTCCGGAAACGACATCGCCCACGGCAGCTTCGACGGAATGCCGTAGTCGTCGTTGATGAGGAAGCATCCCACCCGCCCGAGGGCGTATCCTAGCGCCAGCGGAGCGGCGGTGAGCTCCATGGTCCAGCGCGCGGGGATGCGTCTCCGCCAGCCGTTCAGGAGCACCCCGGCGACGCCGCCCAGGAACCCGCCGTACCAGACGAAGCCGCCGCGGCCGAACAGGGCGTCCCAAGCGCCCGTGAGTAGCACGTACCAGATCTTGGCTCCGACGATGCCGCCGATCACGGCTCCGAACACGATGTCCGCGGCGTAGTCCTCATTCATGTGCCGCCGCCGCAGGTCGACTTGGATCACCCAGCCCGCCATCAGGAACGCGACCATCATCATCAGGCCGTAGCCGGTGAGCTCCTCAATGCAGAACTTCCCGGGAATCCCGAGGCAGAAGGGCAGGTGGACGACGAGCGGGTAAACGTTCATGGGTGTGGGACGCCGCGCGGCATGGCCGCCGGCTCGAGACCGGGGAACGGCAGGTCGGCGCGGGCGTCGAGGGTCCAGTCGCTGCGCTCGCCCCTGCCGAGACGATGCCAGCCGGCGCGCGCAATCATGGCGGCGTTATCCGCGTTCAGCCGGGGGCTCGCGACGGCGACGCGCGCCAGGCCGGTGAGTCGCTCGGCGGCGCGGGCCGTGAGGGCGCGGCTGCAGGCGACACCGCCGCCCAGCACGACCGTGGAGCGACCGGTGGCGCGCACCGCGCGCTCGAGCTTCGTCACCAGCACGTCGAGCACGGCGTCCTGGAACGCACGGGCGATGTGCGGCCGGTCGCGGCTCAGGTCGTCGCTCGCGCGCACCACGTGCAGCACCGCGGTCTTCAGACCCGAGAAGGAGAACTCGAATCCGTCGTCCAGCATCGGGCGGGGCAAGCTGAAGCGCGCCGGGTCACCTTCTGGGGCCAGCCGCTCGATCGCTGGCCCGCCGGGATAGCCGAGCCCGAGCAGCGTCGCGACCTTGTCGAAGGCTTCGCCGGCGGCGTCGTCGCGGGTTGCGCCGAGCAGGCGGTAGCGGCCCCACGCGAGAACGTCGAGCAGCAGGGTATGACCGCCCGAGACGAGCAAGGCGACGAACGGGGGCGCGAGCTCGGGATCCTCGAGGGCCGGCGCGAACAGGTGTCCCTCCATGTGGTGCACCCCGATCACGGCGCGATCGCCGGCGTAGGCGAGCGCCTTGGCGTACACCACGCCGACCAGCAGCGCACCCACGAGCCCCGGTCCCTGGGTCACGGCGACCGCGTCCAGCGCGCTCCACCCGATGCCCGCCTCCACGAGGGCGCGCTCCACCACCGCGGGGAGCGCCGCGAGGTGTGCCCGGCTCGCCAACTCGGGGACCACGCCGCCGAACACCTTGTGGATGTCCTGCGACAGAATCACCAGGCTCGCGAGCTCGGGCGGGCGCCCCGCCCGCTCGGCTACCAGCACGGCGGCCGAGGTCTCGTCGCACGACGTCTCGATCCCCAGGACGACGTCAGCCACGGCCCGTCTTGCGCCGCAGCCCGACGGAGTCGGGCACGGCGCGCGCCCGGATCCCGGGCGGCGCGGTGACGCTGAGACGGGCGTAGCCGCCCGGTCCCGCTTTGCCGACCAGATGCGCGATCACGCGCACGCTGTCCTTCGTGAGCGTGCTGACCTTCGACTCGGGGCCGCGGACCCACACGCTCACCCGTTCGGGCGTGAGCAGGAACCCGGCGAAGCCGGACGCCGCCGTCGTGATCGGCACGGCGCCGATCGAGCGCTCGACGATCGCCGCCACCTCACCCGCGACCCGAACCTCCTTGGGCGCGACCCGTACCACGCCGAGCGGCGTGGTGTCGAGCGGGACGGTCCGGAAGAACGGGCCGTTCACGCTCGAGATGACGGTGGGCAGCGTCGTGATGGAGTCGACGGCGGCGAGGCTCTTCTCCGGCCCCACGACGCGCGCCACGCTCGGCACGATCGACAGGCCCCGCAGCACGTAGCCCGACTCGGCCTCGACGCGCACCAGGGGTACGATCCTGACGTCCTTCTTCCCGACGGGGTCGAGCACCACGTCGACGTCGCGCGGGGTGATCTCCACGACCTGCACGTCGGTGCCCTTGGGGATGTCCACGTCGGACGCCTGCAGATGGATGCTCCACACCGATCCGGAGAAGGTGTCGGAGATCGTCTTGCGAATGGTGCGTGGGAACGAGCGCAGCTTCATGATCTCGCTGCCTTTGCCGGTCACGGTGACCGTCACCCCCGCGGGCTGCTGCCGCACGGCGCGCCCCGGCGGTACGGTGACCGCGAGCCGCAGGGCGAAGCGCTGCGACAGCGGCTGCTGCGCCGCGACCGCGACGTACAGCATGACGGCGAAGAACATCGCCGCGAGCTTGATCGGCCAGTTGCGGACGAACAGCTGCCCGATGTTAACGGGCATCGATGAGTTTCCGGATCAGGAGCTCGTTCACCGGCCCGTCCCATTCCGCCGCGCCGATCACCTTCTTGATGATGACGCCGTCTCGGTCGATGACGAAGCTTTCGGGCACGCCCGTGGTCTGGTAGATGCGCTGGATGGCCCCGCCCTTGTCGTGGAGGATGTCGAAGCTCAACCCCAGCTGTTGCACGAACTTCATCACTTCGCTCGAGTCGCCCTCATCGATGCTCACCGCGACCACCGCGAAGCCCGGGCCGCCGAGCTTTCGCTGCAGCCGCTCCAGGGACGGCATCTCGACGCGGCACGGCGGGCACCAGGTGGCCCACACGTTGAGCAGGATCACCCTGTCGCGGTAGCTCGCGAGGGACGCGGGCTGCGCCGTACGCAGGTTCACGGCGTGGAACCCGGGGGCGCGCGACCCGGCGCCCACCAGATCGAGCTGCGGCCACACTTTGACCGCCAGCGCCGTGCCGAACCCCAGCGCCGTGACGGCGCTGATCGCGATGGACCACTGCCGCAGCGGCGTCACGCGGTCACCAGGCATTGACGCCGCAGCTCCCGTACCTCGCGGGCGGGATCGGGGCTGGTGAAGACCGCGTTTCCGGCCACGAACGTGTCGGCACCCGCGGCGTGCGCCGCGGCGATCGTCTGCGGTGTGATGCCGCCGTCCACCTCCAGCAGCGCCCGCGAGCCGTGCGCCGAGAGCAGCTCACGAGCACGCCGGATCTTCTCGTTCGAGGCGGGGAGGTACCCCTGCCCGCCGAACCCCGGGTTCACCGTCATGACGAGCAGCAGATCCAAGTCAGCGACGACTTCCTCCGCCAGCGCGAGCGGCGTGCCCGGATTGAGCGCCAGGCCGGCGAGCATCCCGCGGTCGCGTGCGGCGGCGAGTTGGCGTTGCACGTGCAGCGTCGCTTCGGGGTGCAGTGTGAACACCGAGGCGCCCGCGGCGGCAAAGGCATCGATGTACCGCTCCGGCTCGACCACCATGAGGTGCACATCGATCGGCCGATCGGTGAGCTTGCGCAACGCCTCGATCATGTTGGCGCCGAAGGTGAGGTTCGGCACGAAGCGGCCGTCCATCACGTCCACGTGCAGCCAATCGGCACCACCCGCCAGGACCTGGCCCACTTGCTCGGCGAGCCGGGTCAGGTCGGCGGAGAGCACGCTGGGCGCGATGCGGATGCCGTTATTCATTGCGGGCTCCGGGCCACGACGATGTCCACCACGGTGGCGGCGGCGGCGAGCGTCCCCGCCGCGGGCCGCTGGGCCACGACCGTGCCCGGGTTCGCGTCGGCCGTGCGCCGTCGCGTCACCGTGCCGAGCGTCAGTCCCTCCAGTTCGAGCCGGGTGCGCGCGTCCGCCTGCGACATCCCCAAGAGGTCCGGCACCGGAATGGTTGGCGCCCCCCGGCTCACCACGACGCTCACGGGCGCGCCCGGCGCCAGCACGGTGGTCGCCGGCGGGCGAGTGAGCATCGCGATGCCCCGCGGTGCCGCGGCCTGCACCGACTCGACCTGACTCACCGTGAGGCCCGCGGCCGCCACTAGACGCTGAGCCAGGGCGCCGTCCAGCCCCGCCACGTCCGGTACCGGAATCTTGGGGGGGCCGTCGCTCGCCACCAGGGTCACCCGCAGCCCCGCCGGCGCGGAGAGACCGGGCGGCGGATCCTGCCAGATCACCGTCCCCTGCGGCGCCGTAGGATGCGGCTCGGAGCCGCCGTCCTGGACCTGCAGCCCGGCCTTGCGGAGCGCGGCCGAGGCTTCGGCCAGCGACAGCCCGAGCACCCGGGGCACGACCTGGTGCCCGTGCAGGATCGGCGCCGGAAAGATCACCAGGTAAGCCGTCAGATATCCGGCGGCGAGTGCCGCGGCGACTGCCGCGCCCCAGCGCTTGGCGCCGCGCGCATCGAGCCCCGGCAGTCGCCACTCGTGGATCGGCGGCAGATGGCGCCGGAATTGCATCACCGCACCCGCACGCAGCGCGCCGCGTAGGCGCCGTCCATGCCGTGCCGCTGTGGGAGCGACTGGAAGTCGCCCTCCCCCGTCAGCAGCTCGGCAGGCACCGTGCCCGGCGCTCGGTCGCGCCGAAACTCGCGGTGTCGTCCCAGGAAATCGTTCACGATGTCGCTGTTCTCCTCCGCCTCGAGCGAGCAGGTCGCGTACACCAGCAGGCCGCCCGGCGGCACCAGGCGCGCCGCTGCGTCGAGCAGGGCGCGCTGCCGCGCCGCCGCGCGGGCGATCGCGCGCAGGGATATCCTCCAGCGCGCATCGGGGTGACGCGCCATCGTTCCCGTCGCCGTGCACGGAGCGTCCACGAACACGGCGACCGGTATCCCCGCTGCGAACGGCGCCGACAGAAGATCGGCGACGGCGAGCCGAATTGCCACTCCGGCGCGCCGCGCCGTCTGCGCGAGGCGCTCCATCCGGTCGCGGCGCGCGTCGCCGGCCACTACCCGCGCGCCCAGCCGCTCGAGCAAGACGGCTTTGCCGCCGGGAGCGGCGCAGGCGTCGTACGTGAGCGCCCCGGGCGGGATCGCCGCGAAGCGGCAGACGAGCGCGTGGGCGGAGTCTTGCACGATGAACGCGCCCTCCCCGAACCCGGGCAAACGGCTGGGGAGCAGGGAGCGGGGAGCGGTCGCTGTCGGTGCCAGCAGCAGCCCCGCGCCCCACGGCGCTTCTCGTACCCCGAAGCCGGCCGCTTGGAGCCGCGCGCGTAGCGTCTCTGCATTCCAGCGAGCCGGTTGGAGCGTCAGGGGCGGCTTGGCGTCGTTCCACGCGACGAGCCGCGCCGTCTCGTCGTCGCCGAACTGCTTCCGCCAGCGGGCCAAGAGCCATTCGGGATGGGAGGGTACTGCTCCCGGCTCCCGGCTCCCAGACTCCGCGAGTCGTCGCAGCGCCTGATTGAGGTACGCGGCGCCGCCTTCCCCGGCGACCTCGCGCGCCAGGTCCACGCTGGTGGACACGGCGGCATACGCGGGCACGCGGGCGAGTGCGCGCAGCTGGTAGGCCCCGAGTCGCAGGATGTCGTGGAGGCGGGGATCAGCCGTCGCGAGCTCGAGTGCCCGGTCGAGGTCGGCCCGGCTGCGCAGCACGCCCGCGGCGAGCTCGTAGGCGAGGCGGCGGTCGCGGTCGTGGAGTCCTGCCAGATACTGATCGCGCGCCGTCGCGAAGGTGGCGCCCGAGCGCACCGCCTCGAGGATCCGCAACGCCGCGCGCCGGGCGGCGGTGGCGTCCCTAATCCAGCATCCCCTCGAGCGGGGAGGAGGGCACCGCCACCTCGCGCCGCGGCATGCGACCGGCGAGGTACGCGGTCCGTCCCGCCTCCACCGCGAGATGCATCGCGTGCGCCATCGCGACCGGATCCTGAGCCGCCGCCAGCGCGGTGTTCATGAGGATTCCGTCCACGCCCTGCTCCATCGTGATGCAGGCGTCCGACGCTGTCCCGACGCCCGCGTCCACCACCACGGGCACCTTGAGTCGCCGCTTGATGATGCGGACGCTGTACGGGTTCAAGAGCCCGAGCCCGCTGCCGATCGGCGACGCGAGCGGCATCACCGCGGCGCAGCCCGCGTCCTCGAGTCGCAGCGCCGTCACCAGATCCTCGTTCGTGTAGGCGAGCACCTTGAAACCGTCCCGCACCAGAAGCTGCGCGGCCTCGAGCAGGCCCTGCACGTCGGGGAGGAGCGTCTCCTGGTCGCCGATCACTTCGAGCTTGATGAACTCATTGAAGCCGGCCTCACGGGCCAGCCGGGCGTACCGCACCGCGTCCTCCGCCGTGGCGCAGCCAGCGGTGTTCGCGAGCAGGAAATAGCGCTTGGGGTCGAGGTGGTACAGCACGCCCGCCTGCTTCGTGCGGTCCAGATCCACGCGCCGCACCGCGACGGTGACGATCTCCGCCCCCGACGCTTCGATGGCGCGGACCATCGTCTCGTTGTCCGAGTACTTGCCCGTCCCCACCAGCAGGCGCGAGTGGAACGTGCGCCCACCGATGGCGAACGGCGTGTCACGCAGGGTCTCGACGGCTGTGGCCATCGGCTCACCCTCCTCCCACGAAATGCACCAGCTCGACCGCGTCCCCTGGGGCGACCCGTACGTCGCCCAGCGCGAGCCGCCGCACGATCGCGCGGTTATGCTCGACGACCACCGCGCGCGGGTCGAGGTCGAGCGCGGCGAGCAGCTCGAGCAGGGTCGCCCCCCGCGCCACCGCGCGGCGCTCCCCGTTCAGCGTGATGTCGATCGTATCGTTCACCGTGTCAGCTCCCGCACCATGCTTCGGGCCGCGGCCTCCGGATCGGGCGCGTCCCACAACGCCCGGATCGCCGCCACCCCGTACGCGCCGGCGGCGCGCAGCTCGCGGATCCGCTCGGGCGTCACGCCGCCGATCGCGAGCACCGGGAGCCCCAGTGCGCTGATCTCGGCCAGTGGCCCTGATCCCAGCGGCTCGCGCCCCGGGTGGGTGGCGGTTCGGTACACCGGCCCCACCAAAAGATAGTCGGCGCCGGCCGCTTGTGCGGCCAGCGCCTCGCGCAAATCGTGCACGGACTTGCCGATCCACCAGCCCGAGTCGAGGTGGCGCGCGTGCGCCGGATCGAGACTCCCGGTGCCGAGCTGGACCCCACTGGCGCTGGCGGCGAGCGCGACGTCGAGGCGGTCGTTGACGAATAGACGGGTAGACGGGTAGACGGATAGACGGACAGCGAGATCGTAGTGCTCGAGTCCGGTGAGCGCACGGCCGCGTGCGTGGAATGCCAGCTCGGCACCCGCGCCGGCGGCGAGCTGTTGCGCGAGTCCATCCAGGTCCGCACTTCGGGCGATGCGCTCGTCGGTGATCGCGTGCAGCCGCGGCAACGGCGCGGGGTGCGTCACGCGAAGCGCTGGCCCACCTTCACGCCGCGGCCACGCACCCAATCCGCGACGCGCAGCCGGGCCTTGCCGGCGGGCTGGACTTCCTCCACCTCCACCGCGCCGCTCGCCGCCGCGATCAGCAGCCGGCGGTCGGCTTTCAGCACTTCCCCGGGAGAGCCCCGCTGCTCCACGCGCCGGGGGGAGCCGAACAGCTTGATCTCCTGGCCGTCCAGCTGCGTCCAGGCGCCGGGCTTCGGGTCGAGGCCACGGATCAGGCACGCGACCCGATCGGCGGGCTCGCTCCAGCGGATGTGGGCCGTTTCGCGCGTGAGCTTGGGCGCGTAGGTGGCGCGGGCGGCATCCTGCGGGACCGGGCGGAGCGCGTCACGCTCCCACAGCGCCAGCGCCTCGACCAGGGCTTGCGCGCCGACTTCGGCGAGATGCGCCGAGAGCTCGCCCCCGGTTTGGTCCGGATCGATGCGGTGCGGGATCTGCAGCAGGATGGGTCCCGAATCGAGGCCCTCGTCGAGCTGCATGATGCTGACGCCCGTCTTCTCGAGGCCGGTCAGGATCGCCCACTCCACGGGCGCCGCTCCACGCAGCTCGGGAAGGAGGGAGGGGTGCACGTTGACCATCCCGCGCCGGGGGAGCTGCAGCAGCTCAGGCTTGAGGATGTGCCCGTACGCCACCACGACCCCGACATCCGCCGCCAGCTCCCGGATCCGGTCGAGGAAGCCGGCATCGGTCGGGCGCGCGGGCTGCAATACGGGGACGCCTTCCGCCTCGGCGGCCAGCTTCACCGGCGGGGGGACGAGCTGCGAGCGCGAGCGGCCCTGCGGCCGATCGGGCGGCGTCACCGCGGCGACGACGTCGAACCCCTCGCCCACCAGGGCGCGCAGCGACGGGACGGCGAATTCCGGCGTGCCGAAGAAGACGACGCGCACCTAGAGCTCGCCCGCCGGCTCCGGCGTCACGTCCTTGATGTAACCGGACTGCCCCTTGCGGGAGCGCTTCCACTTCGCGATCAGCAGGTGCCGCTTCACGGCGCTCAAGTGATCGAGGAACAGGATGCCGTCGAGATGATCGATCTCGTGTTGTACGGCGCGGGCCTTGAAGCCGGAGAGCTCGGTGCGGTACGGCCGGCCGTCCCGGTCGAGCGCTTCGAGGGTGACGGCGAGCGGACGCTCCACGTCACCATAGATGTCGGGAATCGAGAGACAGCCCTCCTCGGCGGTCTCGGTGACGTCGCTCGCCTGGACGATGCGGGGATTGACCAGCACGAGCGGCGGCGGGAATTCCTCTCCCACGTCCACGACGGCGATGCGCTGGGCCACGCCCACCTGGTTCGCGGCTAGCCCCACCCCTTTGGCCGCGCGCATGGTTTCGAACAGGTCGTCCACGAGCTCGCGAACCGCGTCGTCCACGGCGGCGACCGGTGTCGCGGGCCGTCGCAGCACGGGCGAGCCCAGGAGGTGGAGCTTCCGGACGGTCACTGCGGCTTGGCTTCGGCGGACCGGTTGAGGATGTTGGCGATGTTCGACCGCGCGACGATGAGACGCGCCTCGCCACTCTTCACCGTCACCTCGTCGTCCTTCAGGTGCACCACTTCGCCGAGGATGCCACCGGACGTCAGCACCTTGTCCCCGCGCTGCAGCGAGGCCAGCAGCTGGCGATGGCGCTCCTGTTGCTTCTTTTGCGGACGGAGGATCAGGAAATAGATGATGGCGAACACCGCCGCCAGCTGGAACACGAACCACCCGGCGGCTGGCCCCCCCTGGCCGGAGGGCGTGAAGAGCACTGCGTACATGGGCATGGTCAGTCCGATCGAGTGTAGCGGTGCCGCCATTCGGCGGCCCACCGCGGGAAAGTCCCGGCGCGGATCGCGGCGCGCATCGCCGCGGCGAGCCGGATCAGGAACCGGACGTTGTGCAGCGACAAGAGCCGCAGCCCCAACAGCTCCTCGGCCACGAACAAGTGGCGCAGGTAGCCGCGCGAGAACGTGGTGCAGGTCTCGCAGTCGCACGTCGCGTCGAGCGGCCGCGCGTCCTCGCGGTGCTCGGCGTTGCGGATGTTCACGGGACCGTCCGGCGTGAAGGCGGAGCCGTTGCGCCCGTTCCGCGTGGGCGCCACGCAGTCGAACAGGTCGATGCCGCGCTCCGTCGCCGCGACGAGGTCCTCGGGGAACCCCACGCCCATAAGATAACGCGGCCCGGCGGGAGGCAGCCGGGGCTCCAGGCTCGCGAGCATCTCGTACATCAGGGGCTTCGGCTCGCCGACGGACAGGCCGCCGATCGCGAGGCCGGTCCAGGAGTCGAGGTCGCAGATCCGGCGCAGGCCCTCCTCCCGCAGCGCCAGGTGGGTGCCGCCCTGGAGAATGGGCCAGAGGGTCTGGGGGACCGATGGAACGTTGGAACGTGGGAACGATCGTTCCATCTTTCCATCCGTCCATCGTTCCTTCAGCTCCGCGTGCCTCTTGGCGCACCGTCCTAACCAGCGCAGCGTCCGCTCCATGGCGTCCCTCGCGGTGGCCTCATCCGCCCCCCCCGGCACCACGTGATCGAACGCCATCGCGATGTCTGCCCCCAGCGTCCACTGGATCTCCGTGGCGCGCTCCGGAGTGAGGTGTCGCCGCCCACCGTCCACGTGGCTTTGGAACTCGACGCCGTCGTCGTCCACGCGCCGGAACCCCTCGAGTGAGAACACCTGGAAGCCCCCAGAGTCGGTGAGCAGCGGTCGGTCCCAGCTCATGAAGCGGTGCAGGCCGCCCAATCGCGCTACCACGCCCTCGCCGGGGCGCACGTGCAAGTGGTACGTGTTCGCGAGCACCAGCTCCGCACCGACGGCATGCAGGTCGGCGGGCGACAGCGTGCGGACCGTCCCCTGTGTCCCAACGGGCATGAAGGCCGGAGTCTCGACCGTGCCGTGGGGGAGGACGAGCCTACCGGCGCGAGCGGGGCCGCAGGTGGCGTCGAGCGTGAATTCGAACATGGGTCAGCCGACGTCAACGCGGAATCCGGAAGTCGGAACGCGGAACAGGTGCTCGCCCTTCCGTTCCGCGTTCCGCGTTCGCACTTCCGCGTTCACGTGACCGCCATCGCATCCCCATATGAATAAAACCGGTACCCCTCGGCGATCGCTTCCCGATACGCCCCCATCACGTGCTCGTAGCCCCCGAACGCGCACACCAACATTAGCAGGGTCGAGCGCGGCAGGTGGAAATTCGTGAGGAGCCGGTCCACTGCGCGGAACGTGTAGGGGGGATAGATGAAGGCCTGCGTCTCGCCGGCCCCTGGGCGGATCGAGCCGTCGGCGGCGGCGCAGCTCTCGAGCGTGCGCACCACGGTCGTCCCCACCGCCCATAGCCGGCCTCCCGCCTGCCGCCTCTCGTTGACGGTCGCCGCCGCGTCCTCGCTCACCGCGTACGCTTCGGCGTGCATCACATGGTCCGCGAGGTCGTCCACCTCGACCGGCTTGAAGGTGCCGGGGCCGACGTGCAGATCGAGCGCCGCGACGGCCGTGCCTCTTGCGCGCACGCGCTCGAGCAGCTCCGACGTGAAATGCAATCCGGCAGTGGGCGCCGCCACGCTGCCGTCGTGTGCCGCATACACCGTCTGGTAGCGGTCGCGATCTTCGGGGCGCGGGGGTCGGCGAATGTAGGGCGGCAGCGGCACCTCGCCGTACCGGGCGAGCGTGGCGGGGGCATCGAGCGCACCGACGAATTTTATGCGCCGCAGGCCCCCGCCCAGCACCTCGACGACCTCGACCGCGCTGTCGTCGCCGAATCGTACCGTGCGCCCGGGCTTGAGCTTCCCGCCGGGGTGCCCCAGCGCGAGCCAGGTCCCGTCGGGCAGCTCGCGCACCAGCAGGAGCTCGGCCGCACCACTCGGGCCCCGGGTCCCGGATCCCGGGCCCCGGGTCCCGTGCAGTCTCGCAGGGATCACGCGGGAAACGTTGAGGACCAAGACGTCTTCGGGCGCGACCAGCTCGACGATGTCGCGGAACCGGGCATGGCGGATGACGCCGTTCGAGCGCTCCAGAACGAGCAGGCGACTCGCCGCGCGGTCGGGGAGGGGGTGCTGCGCGATGAGCGCAGGGGGGAGATCGTATTCGAAGTCGGAGGAGTGCATGAGTGAAGCGCGGAAGTCGGAAGGCGGAACGCGGAACAGGCAGGCGCACTTCAGTTCCGCGTTCCGACTTGCGCGTTCCGCGCTCAGCCGTCGAACATCGTCGGCTGCTCGGCGCTCTTAGGGGGGGTGAACCCGAAGTGTCGATACGCGGCGCCCGTGGCGCAGCGGCCGCGCGCCGTGCGGGCCAGAAAGCCGCGTTGCATCAGGAACGGCTCGTACACCTCCTCCACCGTCCCGGGGTCTTCACCCACGGCCGCGGCGATGGTCGTCAGCCCGACCGGCCCGCCGTCGAACTGCTCGATGATCGTCTTCAGGATGCGACCATCCATGTCGTCGAGCCCGAACTCGTCCACGTCGAGCCGCTTGAGCGCCTCGCCGGCGACCTGGGCGGTGATCTTCCCGTTGGCACGAACCTGGGCGAAGTCGCGCACCCGCTTGAGCAACCGATTCGCGACGCGCGGCGTGCCACGGCTGCGACGGGCGATTTCGGCGATGCCCGCCGCGTCGGCGGGCACGGCGAGGATTCCGGCCGAGCGGACGAGGATCTGGGCCAGGTCGTCGGGGGGATAGTACGACAGTCGCTCGACCAGGCCGAAGCGCGCGCGCATCGGTGGTGTGAGCAAGCCGAACCGCGTCGTCGCGCCGATCAGCGTGAAGCGCTCCAGCGCCATCGGGATGGTCTGCGCGTGCGGCCCGTCGGCGATGCGGACATCGACGTGGAATTCCTCCATCGCGGGGTACAGGAATTCCTCCAGCGCGGGGCGGAGCCGGTGGATCTCGTCGATGAACAGGATGTCGCCCGCCTTGAGCGACGTGAGCAGGCCGACCAGATCGCCCGGGCGCTCGAGCACCGGTCCCGAGGTGGTGCGCACGTTCACGCCGAGCTCGCGAGCCATCAACAACGCGAGCGTCGTCTTGCCGAGGCCGGGGGGGCCGAAAAACAGGGTGTGGTCGAGCGGTTCTTTGCGCTGCTTCGCCGCGTCGATGGCGATCTGGAGCGATTCCTTCACCTTGCTCTGGCCGACGAATTCGTCCAGGCGCGAGGGGCGCAGCGCCGCGTCCGTCACGCGCTCGTCGGGGAGCGCCTCGGGGGTGGTGATCTGGGTGCGACCTGCCGGCTTCATGGCAACTGCCCGCGCGTTCCCACCCTGAAGGCAGTCACGCGGCCTTCTTTCCCAGCGGCCGCGCGCGCCAGCGCACCGGCCGGGCGTCGGCTTCGAGCTCGTGGCGCGTGTGGCACGTGAGACACTCGTCCACCGCGCGCCTCGCGCCGTCCGGGACGAGCCGCCGGTTGGTCGAGCCGCAGCGCGTGCAGATCCATTCAGCGGTGGCTGCCATTGTCACCTCTGGGTGAGCAGTTGCAGCGCCCGCCGGACGAGCGCCTCGGTGTCGGCACCGCCGTCGGCGGCCAGCACGTCTCGCAGCGCCCGGTCCGCCTCGGCCGTGCCGTATCCCAGCCGCTCGAGCGCCTTGAGGGCGGCTTCGGCGGTGCCGTCGCTCGGGGCCGCGCCGCCCTCCGGCTCCTCAAACTCGCCGAGCTTGTCGGCGAGTTCAAGCGCCAGGCGCTCGGCGGTCTTCTTGCCGATGCCACTGACCGATGCCAGGAGGCCGATGTTCCGCTCCCGGACCGCCCGCGCGCCGCGCTCCACGCCGAGTGCCGACATCAGCGCGATCGCGATCTTCGGACCGATGCCGGTGACGCCGATGAGCCGCTGGAAAAATCGCCGCCCCGCCGCGTCTCGGAACCCGTACAGCGCCCAGCCGTCCTCCCGCACCACGAGCTCGGTCGCGAGGCTCACGCTCTCGCCCACCGCCGGCAGGTCTTCCATGACGCCGAGCGGGACGGCGATCTCGTAACCGACCCCACCCGCCGTCTGGACCACGACGCGGTCGGCTTGCTTGGCGGCGAGGCGCCCGCTGACCTGGGCGATCATCGCGCGCTCATGAGCGGAGAATGTGCGTGAGTGCGACCGCCACGCCGTCGGCCGCGTCCGGCGGCGTCGGGGCGCGCGTCAGCTTGAGGAGCCGAGCCACCACCGCGCCGACCTGCGCCTTGGGGGCGCCCCCCGCGCCGGCGACGGTCTTCTTCACGGTGGCGGGCGGATATTGCGCGATGGCGAGGCCCGCCTGCGCGGCGGCCAGCAGGATCACGCCGCGGGCGTGACCGAGGACGAGCGTCGTCTGCACGTTCTTATGGTAGAACGCGTTCTCGAGCGCGAGCGCGGTCGGCTGATGGCGCGCGATCAGGTCGGCGATGTGGAGGTGCAGCTGGTGCAGTCGGTGGGGCAGGGGGCTGCGGCGGGCGAAGCTGATGACACCACATTCGATCAGCCGGCCCATGGTGGGCGCCCCGTTCCCGGTCTCGATCACGCCGTAGCCGGTGACCGAGGTTCCCGGGTCGACGCCCAGGACTCTCACGTCACGCCGTCGCCGCCGCCAGCGCCTCGGCGTCGATGTCGAAGTTCGAGGACACCTTCGCGACGTCGTCCATCGCCTCCAGCGCATCGATCAGCTCGAGCAGCCTCTTCGCGTCCTTGCCGTCGACCTTTACCGTGCTCTTCGGCATCATGGTGATCTCGGCGGATTGCACCGGGATCCGCTTGGTCTTCAGCTGTTCGGTGATGGCGTGCAGTTGCTGCACCGGGCCGGTGATGACGAACGTGTCCGCGTCGCGGACCACGTCTTCGGCGCCCGCTTCGAGCGCGGCCTCCAGCACGGCGTCCTCATCGAGCTTGGTCGCGTCCAGCGCGATCTGTGCCTTGCGGTCGAACATCCACGCCACGGAGTGCGCGGCGCCGAGGTTGCCGCCGTACCGCTGGAACACATGGCGGATCTCTGCGACCGTCCGGTTGGCGTTGTCGGTCGTCGCCTCGATGAACAGCGCGGCGCCGCCCGGCCCGTAGCCCTCGTAGGACACCTCCTCGTACTGGACGCCTTCCAGCTCGCCGGTGCCCTTCTTGATGGCGCGCTCGATGTTGTCGAGCGGCATGTTCTCAGCCTTGGCCGCATCGATCGCGGTCCGGAGCCGCGCGTTGCCGTCCGGGTCCCCGCCGCCCTGCTTCGCCGCGATGGTGATTTCCCGGATCAGCTTGGTGAAAAGCGCCCCGCGCCGCGCGTCGGTGACGGCCTTCTTGCGCTTGATTTGCTTCCACTTGCTGTGGCCGGCCATGGGAGCACCCGTTGCAGGTTCCACGTTGCACGTTCCACGGCCGGGCGCCCTCGTGCAACGTGCGACGTGGACCGTGCGACGTCGCTCTAACCTACAACTTGACCACACCGCCACGCCACAGGTAGGATACCGGCCCATGAATCGTCCGCGGTGCGCCCTGATCGCGCTGGTCCTGTTCGCGGCGTGCGAGCGTGCCGGCGAGGGCGCGGCCGACCGTGAGCTCGCCGCCGCCGCGTTACAGGACGTCCTGGCCTTCCCGGGATCCGCCGTCGTGAGCGTGTCGGCCGGGCAGGACGCCGCTCAGGCGGCGTTCACGACGCCCGCCGCCCTCCAGAACGTGGCGGCGTGGTACCGCGTCAACCTCAAGTTGAACGATTGGGATATGAAGGGCGATCAGCTGATGGCGGACGGCTCGATCGCGCTGTACGCCGTGCGGCGGGGCAAGCCGCTGTGGATCACCCTGCGGCGCAATAACGGTGGTCCGGGCACGACCTACACGCTGGTGGGCACGCTTCCTTCCGCCGACTCGGCGCGGGCTCAGCGGTCGGGGTCGAGCATGTCCTCGAACCGCATCCAGCGACGGTAGAAGTAGAGGTCCACGAACCCCGTCGGGCCGTTGCGGTTCTTCAGGATCATCAGCTCGGTCGCGCCTTCCACGCCGTAGCCCGGATGGTACATCTCCTCGCGGAACAGCCCCAGCGCCACATCGGCGTGCTGTTTGATCGCGCCCAGGTGGCCGAAGTCGTCGAGGTCGGGACGCACCTGCTCCCGCTTGGCCGCGAAGCGTGAGAGCTGCGACACGACGAATAGCGCGACCTGGCGTTCCAGCGCCAGCGCCTTGAGCCGTTGCAGCACGAGGGCGAGGTCCTCGTCCTGAGTGGAGCGGGTCGTCCCGGCGGGCGTCGGCACGAGCTGCAGGTAGTCGACGACGACCAAGCCGAGCTGGCGCAGGGGGTCGAGCCGCGCCGCCAGCGTCTCGAAGTCTGGAGCGGCGAGCGGCAGAATCGTGAGCGGCAAGCCACGCAGCCGGACCGCTGCCGCACCGACCTCGGCGCGCGTCTGGTCGCTGAGCTGGGCGGCGCGTAGCTCGTCCACTGCGACCCGACCCTCGATCGCGAGCGCCCGTTCCATCAGCCGCTCCTGGTCCATCTCTCCCGAGAAGAACGCCACGCCGACCCCCTGCCGCGCCACCCGCAGCGCCAGCCCCAGGGCGAGCGCTGACTTGCCGGAACCGACGTCTCCGCCCAGCACGACCAGGTCCCGGCGGCGCAGCCCCCCGCCCAGGATCCGGTCCACGGAGGGGAAGCCCGTAGGGACGGTGTCCCCGGGGAGCTCCCCCGGGCGCTGTTGGTCCACGCGCTCGACGAGGGACTCAGGCGAAGGAGCGCGTTCCACGCGACGTGGCGGCATGACCCTCCTGTCCGTCTACCCGTCTATCCGTCTCGCCTTATAGATGTATGCGGGCGGAGCGGGCGGCAACCGCGATGGCGTCTCCGGCCTCCGGCCCCAGCACTTCGCGGGCTGGGGCGACGAGCTGCGACAGGACCAGCGCCGCGGCGGCGGGGCTCGCCGGCTCGAGGTGCTGCAGCGCGGCGGTGAGCGCGCGCTTGAGCGGCGCGGGGAGCGCGAGACTCGCGAGCCTGGACTCGAGGGCCTGCAGGCGGCGCCGGTGGTTCCTGGGCGAGACGGCGCCCGGCGGGAGCAGCCCCTCCGCCGCGCGGAGGATCAGCCAGAGCGCGAACAAGCCGTCGCGCTTCGGGCCGCGCGCCGCCGCACCGACCAGCACGATCAAACGGCCTTCGGCGGGGGTCGTGGCCTGGATCACGCGACGAGGCGCGCCACCGCCGCCGCCACGTCGGCGGGTGCGATGTCGCGGAGACAACGGTGGTGGCCGAGCGGGCAGGTCGCGGTGCCGGAGGCGGAGCAGGGGCGACAGTCGAGATCGCGCTGCAGCACGGCGGCGGGGCCGCGGTACGGGAAGAACCCGAACTGCTCGACGGTCGGCCCGAACAGCGCCACGACGGGCGTGCCTACGCCGGTCGCCATGTGCATCACCCCCGTGTCGCCCGAAACGAGCACGGTCGCGCGTGCCAGCATCGCGCCGGTCTCCTGGAGGGAGAACTCTCCCGCCGCGCTGGCCGCGGCCCCCCCCCCACTCGCGACGAGCTGCTGGGCGAGGCCGCGGTCCTCCGGCCCGCCCACGACAACGGGCCGGTAGCCGCCGTCGCGCAGCTGCTCGATGAGCGCGCTCCAGTGAGCGACCGGCCAGCGCTTGGTCGCGTGAGCCGCGCCGGGAGCCAGGGCCGCGAGCCGGGCGTCCGCGAGCCCACGCTCCATCAGCCACTGCGCCACACGCTCCGTCGCGCCGCGACCGAGGTGGAACTCCGGGGGACCGCCATCGGGGCGCGTGTCGAGCTGAGCCGCCGCCTCGAAGTAACGCTCCGCGACCGGGACGCGGGCGCGGTAGGCATCGAGCTTGGTGGCGATGAGCAGGGTGCGGGGGAGCTTGCGCTTGCGGTACCCCGACCAGCGGCAGCGGACCAACAGGCGCAGCAGGGCGCTGCGCACGCTGCCGTGGAGGTCGAGCCCGTGCGTGGGGGCGAGCGCCGACAGGCGCCGGGCGAGGTGACGGATCGGCTCGTCGGGCTCTAGCGCCACCACCTCCGCGAGGTGCGGGTTGTCGGCGACCAGCGGAGCCATGGCCCGCTTCGTGACATAGACGAGCCGCGCCTCCGGGTGGCGCCGGGACAGCGCGCGCACAAGCGGCGTCGTCAACAGGATGTCGCCGATGGAGCTGAAGCGCACCAGCAGGACGCACAACACGGAGCCGGAAACTACGGTCGCGTTGCCGCCGTTCGCCAGTCGTCATTAGCTTTCGCCTATGGCGCGGCCAAAGCGCATTCTCTGGGTGGACGACGAGGTCGACGGGCTCGCCCCGCACCGCCGCTTCCTCGAGGCGCAGGGATTTACGGTCGCATCGGCGGCCCACGGCGACGACGCGCTCGCGATGTTGCGACGGGAGCCGTACAGCGTGGTCCTGCTGGATGAGCAGATGCCGGGGCGCCGGGGCCTGGAGCTGCTCCCCGAGATCCGCGCCATCGATGCGGGTGTGGCGGTCGTGATGGTGACGCAGAGCGAGGACGAAGGGACGCTGCGTGACGCGATCGGGGTCGAGGTGGACGATTACCTCGTCAAGCCGGTGCAGCCGCGTCAGATCCTGTCCGTGGTGACGCGCCTGCTCGAGGGCGATCGTATCCGGCAGCAGCGCATCGCCCGCGACTTCGTGGCGCGCTTCCGCGAGCTCGAGGGTCGCCGCGGCGCGACGCTGGCATGGCGCGAGTGGATCGAGTTCGTGGTCGAGCTGTCGCGCTGGGAGGTCCGGCTCACCGCCTCCAACGAGCCCGGCCTGTCGGAGGCGCTCCGCGCCCTGCAAGCGAGCTTGCGCAAGGACTTCGCGGGCTACATCGCACGCCAGTATCCGCGCTGGCTCGCCAATCCCGAGGGCGACCGGCCGCCCCTCTCGGTGGACGTGGGCGCCGAGTTCCTGGTGCCAGTCCTCAAGGCGCAGGGTCGGGTGCTGTTCATCGTCATCGACTGCTTGCGCCTGGACCAGTGGGAGCAGCTGCGCGATCTCGTGACGCCGCTGTTCGAGGTCGAGGAGTCGTATTACTACAGCATCCTGCCGACCGCGACGCCGTTCGCGCGCAACGCCATCTTCTCCGGCCTCTTCCCGATGGAGATCGCCGCCCGGCATCCCGACTGGTGGGGCCAGGCCTCGGACGACGAGAGCCTCAACGCCCACGAGGGGGAGCTCCTCACCGAGCAGCTGGCGGAGCTCGTGGGGGCACCGGTGCCGGTGCGCTACGAGAAGCTCTTCAGCTCGGCCGACGGCAGCGACCTGCTGCGCCGGCTCCCGGCGCATCTCGCACAGGACGGCGTGACGGCGCTCGTGTTCAACTTCATCGACCAGCTCACGCACGGGCGCTCGGAGAGCGCGATCCTGTACGAGGTGGCCCGGGACGTCCCAGCGCTGCGGAGCCTCACGCGCACCTGGTTCGAGCGCTCGCCGGTCCGCGCCGCGCTGGAGGAGGCGGAGCGGCGCGGCGTCACGGTGCTGCTCACCACGGATCACGGCTCCATCCACTGCGAGACGCCGGCGACGGTGTATGCGAAGCGGGACGCCACCGCGAACCTGCGCTACAAGTTCGGCGAGGACCTGCGGAGCGAGGACCCGGAGGCCGCGCTCTCCGTCGAGGACTTGAAGTCCTACGGTCTTCCGGGAATGGGTCTCGGCGTGCGGTTGCTGCTCGCTGCCGGCGATCGGTTCTTCGTGTACCCGACCAAGCTGCGCGAGTACCAGGCCCGCTACCGCGGCTCCTTCCTGCACGGCGGCGTAACGCCCGAAGAGATGATCCTCCCGGTGGCGCTGCTCACGCCGCGCGGCCGTGCCAAGGGATCCGGGAGCGGGGGGACGCGCTAGAATGGGGCGCAGCGGCCGCGTGCTCGGCCTGCTCCGCCCCTACAGGCTTCTCTTCGGCGCCAACATCGTCGCCACGATCGTGTCGTCCATCCTGGACGGGGCGACGTTCGTCTTGGTGCTTCCGTTCCTCCGCGCCTTGTTCAAGCTGCAGGCGTTGCCGGCGACAGGCTCCTCCACGGTGGAGAAGGTGCTCGGCCAGATCACCGGGCCGCTGCTCACGGTGGGGGCGCCCGAGGTGGCGCTGCGCAACGTGGTCCTGGTGCTCGTCGTGGCGCTCGTCATCAAGAACGCGGCTGCCTACGCGGCCGCGATGTGCAGCGTGGCGATCGAAGAAGGCGTGGTGCGCGACCTGCGGGTCCGCCTGTTCCGCCACCTCCAGACCTTGCCGCTCGGCTTCTTCCAGCGCACCAAGGGCGGCCAGCTGCTCGCCCGCATCATCAGTGACACGGATCAGGTCAAGACCGCCGTCACCGCGGCCCTCGCCTCGTTCCTCCGCAACGTGTGCTTGATCGTCGTGTACCTCGCGATCCTCATCGGCCTCTCCTGGCGGCTCGCGATCATCACGCTGGCCCTCGCCCCGGCCCTCGTCCTTACCATCCGCCCGCTCGTCGCGCGCGTGCGACGCCGCTCGCGGGAGCAAGCCGACGACCGCGGCGAGCTGACCAGTCTCGTGAGCGAGATGGTGGCGTCGGTGAAGCTGGTGCGAGCCTATGTCGCCGAGGCGTTCGAGGTCGACCGGTTCCAGCGCCTCGCCAACCGGTACCGCAAGCGAGTGCTACGCGCCCAGGCCGCGTCGACCCTGACGAGCCCGGTGAGCGAGATCTTCGCCGGCCTGGTCATCGTGGCGATCTTCCTGGTGGGGACGCGCCTCGCGCTCGGGGCGTCGGCGTCGCTGCGGCCGGAGGTGTTCATCGTGTTCATCGCCGTGGCCCTGCGGCTCATGTCGCCGATCAAGGCGGTGACGCAGTATCCCACGATCATGGCCGGCGCGGTTGCGGCGGCGGACCGCTGTTTCGAGGTGCTCGAAGTCCCGGCGGACGAGGGCGACCGGGCGGGAGAGACCACCGCCCGCTTCGGGGATCGGATCGAGTTCCGCGGCGTGACGTTCTCCTACGACGGCGAAGCTCCCGTGCTGCGGGACGTCGAGCTCGAGGTGCGGCGCGGCCACATCGTTGCCATCGTGGGGCCATCGGGGGCGGGGAAGACTACGCTCGTGGACCTGCTGCCGCGCTTCTACGAGCCGACCGGCGGCCAGATCCTGATGGACGGCGTACCGATCACGCGGTTCACGCGCCGCAGTCTGCGGGCGCTGATGGGCATCGTGTCGCAGGAGACCGTGCTGCTCAACGACACGGTGCACGCGAACATCGCGTACGGGCGCGGCGACTTCACGCTCGAGCAGGTGCGCGCCGCCGCTCGAGCCGCGAACGCGGACGAGTTCATCGCCCAGCTGCCGCAGGGCTACGACACGCTGCTGGGCGAGCGTGGCACCCGGCTCTCGGGCGGGCAGCGCCAGCGGATCGCGATCGCGCGGGCGCTGCTGCGCGACCCGCCGCTCCTGATCCTCGACGAGGCGACCAGCGCCCTCGACACCGAGTCGGAGCGGCTGGTGCAGGAGGCGATCGACCGCCTGATGGCGCACCGCACGGTGCTCGTGATCGCGCACCGCCTCGCTACGGTGCGGCACGCGAACCTGATCGTGGTGCTCGCCGACGGCCGGCTGGTCGAGCGCGGCACGCACGATGCGCTGTTCGCCGCCGGAGGACTGTACCGCCGCCTGTACGACATGCAGTTCCGCGCCTGACATGGTCTCGGGCTTCACGCTCGTCCGCAACGCGGTGCGGCTCGATTACCCCATCGTCCCGGCGATCCGCTCGATCCTCGAGATTTGCGACGAGGTCGTCGTGAACGTGGGGAAGTCGGACGACGCGACGCGTGATCTGGTCGCCGGGCTCGGCGACCCGCGCGTGCGCATCCTCGACACCGTCTGGGACTTCTCGCGCGGCTCGAGCGTGCTCGCCCAGGAGACGGAGCGCGCCATGCGGGCGTGCCGCGGCGCCTGGGGGCTCTACATCCAGGCGGACGAGGTGCTGCACGAGACGGGCGCGGCGATCCTGCGTGACAGCGTCGCGGCGTGCCACGCGGACCCGCGGGTGGAGGGGCTGCTGGTGGACTACCGGCACTTCTACGGCGACTTCGACACCGTGGCGACGAACCGGCACTGGTACCGCCGCGAGGTGCGCTGCGTGCGGCTCGGTCGGGACATCCACTCCTACCAGGACGCGCAGGGCTTCCGCGTCGGGCCCGAAATGCGGCGCGTCCGCGCACGCGTGACGGGCGCGCCGATGTTCCACTACGGCTGGGCCGGCGCCCCGCAGTCGCTCAACCACAAGCTGGTGGTGTCCAAGGAGATCTTCACCGAAGCGGTGGCGCAGCTGGAGCGGCGCAGCGCGGCCCGGCGCGGCCTCGAGTGGACCCCCTTGCTGCGACGATTCGACGGCACACACCCGCGGGTGGCCCAGGAGTGGATCGCCGCGCGGCGCCATTCGCCCCCGGGTCACGCCGTGGCCCCGCAGCGACTCCGACTCGGGCATCTGCGGCTGTACGCGTCGGACTGGATCGAGCGCCTCACCGGGGCCCGCGTCTTCGAATACCGCAACTACGTCGAGCTATGACGGCGCGTCCCTTCACGGGATTGCGCGTGACGCTGGTGGCGGCGTTCAATCCGCGCTACCACCGCAGCGGCCTCGCGCTCGCCCGCGCCCTCGCCGAGGTGGGGTGCGAGGTACGGCGGTGCGAGGAGCGGCTGCGCGGCCTGAACGCCGTGTTGCGCCGGCCGCTCGGCGCCCGACTGGGCGGGCTGCTCGAGCGCGCACCGGCGGACGTCGTGCTCGTGTTCAAGGGAACCAAGCTCGAGCCCGGCGAGGTCGCGGAGCTGAAGCGCCGGTTCGGCGGCCGCTGGGTGAACTGGTTCCCCGACGATCCCCATGAACTAGCGGTGTCACTCGCGTTGGGGCCCGCCTACGACGTCCTGTTCACACATGACGGCTCGAGCCTCGAGCGCCATCGCCGCGCCGGCGCGCGGGCCCACTACCTCGCGTTCGGGTGCGACCCCGAGTACCACCGGCCGCTCGACGGCGGGGCCCGCTGGCGGGCGCCGCTCGTGTTCGCGGGGTCGCGCGACCCGGCGCGCGAGCGCGTGGTCCGCGAGCTGGCCGACTTGGGCCTCGTCGCCTGGGGTCCCGGGTGGCCCAACGGCCCGGCGTATGGGGACGATTTCGTGCGCGCCCTCTCGGGCGCCGCCGTCGGCCTCAACGTCCATCAGCACTTCGGGGAGGGGGGGAACCCGGCGCGCTACGGCACCGGCGCCAACATGCGCGTGTTCGAGCTCGCCGCTATCGGGACGCCTCAGCTCTCGGATGCGAAAGGCGACATCGCGCGCCATTTCGAGCCCGATCGCGAGGTCGTGCTGTACCGCGACTTGGGCGACCTGCGGGAGCGGGCTCGGTGGCTGCTGGGGGACGAGCCGGCGCGTCGCTCGCTCGCCGCCGCGGCGCGGGAGCGCGCGCTGCGGGAGCACACCTGGCGGCACCGCATGGAAGAGCTACTCACCGTCGCGCTGCGCTAGGCGGCGTCGAGCGCGGCGCGTCCTCCGCCCGGCGGCAGTTTGCCGGTGTCGCGCAGGGAGTGGTACATCCGGACGTACTCCTCTGCCATCACCAGGTGAGTGAAGCGGCGTTCGGCGAGCGCACGGCAGGCCTCGGGGCTGCGGGTGTGGATCACCTGTGCCGCGGCCATCATCTCTTCCAACGTGTCGCACAGCGCGCCCACCTCCGGCGTGATCAGCTCAGGGAGCGCCCCGCGCCGGGTGCCGAGCACCGGCGTCCCCGAGAGCAACGCCTCGACCGTGACGAGGCCGAACGGCTCGTCCCACTGCGCGGGGTTCCACAGGCAACGCGCCCGGGCGAGCAGCGCCGCCTTCGCGCCGCCATCCACTTCGCCGACGTACTTGATCGCCCCCGTGAAGCTGGGCCTCCAGCCGCCGGCGAGCACCAACCGGTGCCCGGTGTGCTTCGCGGCTTCCACCGCCCAATGGTAGCCCTTGGCGCTGTGCAGCTTGCCGAGGAACAGATCGAACTGCGCGGCGCGCTTGGGGAAGCGGCGGAACAGGTAATCCGCGGGATCGAGTCCGTTGTAGACGAAGACGTCGCTCCCATGGCGCCGGGCGTGGTCGCGCGAGAGGAACACGCTGTTGGGAGCAGGCGGCGCGCCGGGCTTCAGGTTGCGGTGAATCGTCTGGACCGAGGGCGGCGCGCCGGGGCGAGCAGGGCCGGGCTTGAGCGGCAGGTGCGTGTGCAGGATGTCCGCGTCGCGCGGGACGTAGGCTGCGAGGTCCGCCGCAGCGCCGAATTTACGGGCGGGGACTTCCACCAGCGTCGCCTCCGCCACTCGCGAGCCTGGCAGCGCCAGCAAAGTGACGCGGTGCCCGAGCGCCGCCAGCCCGCGCACGAGTGCCACGACCACGCGCTGGGGTCCGCCGTATCCCTTCGCGGGCAGCTGTTGGTTGCAGGCGAGGACGACGTGCATCGACGAGATAAGATAACTAGGTCAGTAACCCTGAGATCGTGGCGAGAGTTCGTGGCTGCGTCTTGCCGGTTCAGCGATCGTCTTTGTGGTAGAAGCGGAAGAGGCGTAGGCGCGCGTCCGTAGGGCCCCGGTCCCCGGATCGCGCCCCGCACTGTAGTAGAAGCACCCACCGCCCTGGTTTCCACTTAGAGGCCCGCCCCGGGCGTCGGGCTCGACTGTTCTAGTGAATCCGTCCGGCGAAGAGCCCCAGGAAGAGCCCCACGATCGTGAAGCCGCTCGCGGCGGTGAGCGCGAGCCCGGGCACCCAACCGAACTCCACCCCGAGCGGTACGCGCCGCCGCCACTGGACTTCGGAGGTGCAAGTATTGGTCGGCCCACCGCAGAGAAACACCGGCCGGTGCACGAGCTCCGGACGAGCCGCAACCGCAAGCCAATGGTTGGGACTCCACCTGACAAGGCCAAACACTGCGCCCCGGATGTCGTTGGTGCGTGTTAGCGGCGTACCCACGGCGACCTCGAACGATCCTGAAGGCGGGAGCCAGCGGCGGTAGCGGACGGCGGGCCCGAGCCCGAACCCAAGCGGGTCCAGACTCGCGAACACCGACGTGCCAATTGCGTCCCGCGTGCTGACGTTGACCATCAAGCCCCAATCCACGACTCCCCCGAGTGGAAAGTCGCCCGTCACCAGGTAGCCGCCGAAATCCGTGAGGATGAATGTGGAGCATGCCGGTTTGGGTCGGGCGCGGTAACAGAGCCGGGTAGGCGTCTGGCCTGCAGCCGAGTCTTGGGCGGCTTGGGCCGGTAGGTTCTCGAACCACGCCAGCAGCGATGGAATGCAGAGTAAGGTAAGATGGCGCACGGGAAACCTCCCGCTGTCGCGCTACTGCGCTAGTGAACGCCCCACCGAAAAAACGGGGCATTCGATAAAACAGCTTTCAGGACGGGTGAGATCGGCAGAGTTAGCGCGAGGGAAGTCGAATCGCAAGGGCGCGGTCGCGGGATCGCGCCCCGCCACGCCAAGTCGGGCGGTGGTGGCTTTGAGGTTAGCTATCTTTCACGGCAGGAGGGAGTGAATGGACCCAAGACACCAAATCCAAGTAGTGCACGCCTGGCATCACGCGCCGCAGGAGGCCTCCCTGCTTCGAGATCGTTCGCCTGCTACACCAAGACCCTAGGCTGATAGACCTATCGTGGCGCCGGCGTGCCAACCCATCCGCCGCCCTAAGTCCTTGATTCCTTGCTATCTCGGACCGGGCCGGGCCGAAGGGGTCCACGTAGCAAGATCAGATAACTAGCTTCGGGCCATGACAGGCGGGCCGCTCACGATTCTTCAGCTCACCCATCAGGGCGGCCCCGCCGGGTCCACACAGTCGATCTTCAACTTGAGCCAACAGCTCGCCCAGCGCGGACACCGTGTGCTGGTGGGCTGCCGCGACGACGTGCTGCTGGCGCGGCTGGCGCGCGCAGCCGGACTGCCCGTCGTCTCGCTCGCGTTCTTGCAGCGAGGTGCACTGGCGCGCGCCCTCGGGGACGTCCTGACTCGCGAGCGAATAGACGTCGTCAACTCCCACGCCACGCTGGACCGTCGCGCGCTCACGTGGCTGCGCTGGCGGGGCCGGCTGCCTCAGGCGTTCGTCGTCACACGCCGCACGATGCCGCTGACGTCGCCGCTCGAGCTGCTGCCGGTCGGGCTCGCGGCGGACCGGACGATCGCGGTGAGCGGCGCGGTGGCCCGCGCGCTGCGGCGGCGACTGCATCCCGGCGCCCGCCTCCGCGTCGTGCCCAACGGCATCGCGCTCGAGCGCGTGGATGCGCCCGTGCCGCTGGCCGAGCTCGCGGCCGCCCGCGACGCGCTCGGCGATCCGGATGGGCGGCCGGTCGTCGCGGTCGTCTCCCGGCGCAAGGATCAGCACGTCTTGCTCCAGGCGCTTCCCCGGATCGAGCGTGGGGTGCTTGTGGTGTGCGTCGGCGTGGAGCCGGACGCCCAGCTGCGCGCCCTGGCGCAGGCTGTTCCGGAACGCCACCGCGTCGTGTTCGTGCCCCTGATCGACCGCGCGCTCGCTTTCTATCAGGGGGCAGCCCTGGCCGCGCTGCCGTCCCGGATGGAAGGGCTGTCGCAGTCTCTGCTCGAGGCGATGGCACTGGGGTTGCCGGTGGTGGCGTCGGACGCCGGCGGTAATCCGGATCTCATCCGCTCGGGCGAAACCGGCCTGCTGGTGGCGCCGCTCGACCCGGCGGCGTGGGCGGAGGCGCTGGGACGGCTGCTCGGGGACGGCGGGTTCTCGGATCGGCTGGCGGCGGCGGGTCGTGCCTACGTGCGGCGCGAGTTCACGCTCGAACGGACCGCGGACCGCACCGAGGCGGTGTATCGCGAGGCGCTCGCGCGCCGGCGACCGAAGTAGTTAGCATTCCCAACATGACCGATCTCCTGCTGGCGCAGGATTTTCCGCCCATGGGCGGCGGGATCGCTCGCCTGCACGGCGAGCTGGCCCGGCGCTACCCGCGGGGAGAGCTGATCGTCTCGACCCCGCAGGATCCCGACGCGGCCGACGTGGACGCGCAGTTCGGCGGCGCAGTCGACCGCTTGCCGGTGGGCCGGCGCCGCACCAAGTCGCTTCCGGGGCTGCTACTGTGGTCGCGCCGCGCCGCCAGCCTCGCGCGCCAGCACCGGGTGCAATTCGTGTATTGCGGCAACGTAAAGCCGGCCGGCTACCCCGCCCGCTGGGTCTACGAGCGGACCAAAGTCCCCTACTGCATCTTCCTCTACGGTGCCGACCTGCTGAGCGAGCAGCACAAGTACCACCACTCGGGGTTGAAGCGCCGCTCGACGCGCGCGATCCTGGGTGGCGCGGCTGCGCTGGTCGCAATCTCCCAGTGGACGCGCGACCTCGCCCTCACCGTGCTGGGTGAGCTGGCCCTCGACGGTCACGGCCAGCGGCTGCGGGTCGTCCACCTCGGCACCGATCCCGCCCGCTTCCACCCTGGCGTCGACTCACCCGAGTTGCTGCGGCGCCTGGAGCTGCCGGCGAATGGCGCCCGCTGGCTGCTCACCGTGGCGCGGCTCGAGCCGCACAAAGGTGTGGACACGGTGCTCCGGGCGCTCCCCGCCATCCTCGAGCGCGAGCCCGACGTGCGCTACGCGGTCGCGGGGGCGGGCAGCGAGCGCGACCAGCTCGAGAAGCTCGCAGCCAAAATGGGCGTCGGTGAGCGGGTGCGCTTTCTGGGAGAGGTGAGCGAGCGCGATCTCCCCGCGCTGTACAGTCTGGCGGCGGTGTACGTCGGCGCCTCGCGCCGAACCGAACGCATCGGGGTCGAGGGGTTCGGTATCTCGCTCGTCGAGGCGTCGGCGTGCGGACTGCCGGTGGTCGCGGGAAACGCGGGCGGGGTTCCCGACGCGGTGCGCGACGGCGAAACCGGGTTTCTGGTGCCCCCGGAAGATCCGGCGGCATTCGCCGACGCCATCTGTCGCCTGCTCGGCGACGCCGCGCTGGCCCAGCGGATGGGGGCCGCGGGACGCCGGGCGGTCGAGACCTACTACAACTGGGATCGCGTGGTGCGCGATCTGCGGGCGATCGAAGCCGAGGTGCTGGCGCGGTAGAGCTTGGGCACCACACTCCTTCTCGCCTTCAACTTTCCCCCCTTAGGCGGCGGCATCGCCCGTTGGATGGGCGAGCTGGCGCTGCGCTATCCGCCCCACTCGCTGTTCGTCTCGACCGGCCGACACGGGGGGAGCGAGACCAGCGACCCGCGCTTCCCCCAGCCGATCGATCACACCCCCATCCGCGCCACGCGGCTGCGTACCCTCAACGGGCTCGCGCTCTGGACCGCGCGCGCGAGCGCGCTCGTACGACGCACGCGACCCGGCTTTGGTTGGTGCGCCGAGCTCAAGCCCGCGGGGTATCCGGCGCGGTGGCTGCGCGTCCGCTACGGCCTGCCGTACGGGGTGATCGTGCACGGCACGGAGCTGCTGCTGTTGCAAGCGAAGATAGGTCGCTCCCGTTTCAAGCGGTGGACGGCGCGGGCGCTGCTCGGTGGCGCCGCCGTCGTGGTGGCGAACAGCCGCTGGACGGCGGAGCTCGCTCGCTCGGTTCTGGGCGCCCTGGACCTCCCCGCGCTCGCCGCAGACGTGCGCGTCGTCCCACTGGGTACTACACCGTCGCATTTCCGGCCCGGGATCGACCCGCGCCCGGTGCGGGAGCGGTACGGCCTCGACGGCGGCCCCTGGCTCCTCACCGTCTCGCGCCTCGATACGCATAAGGGAATCGACACGGTGATCCGGGCGCTCCCCGCCGTGCGGGCCGCTTTTCCGGCGGCACGCTACGCCGTGGCGGGCGTGGGCGCGCGCCGGCCGGAGTTCGAGCGACTGGTGCGCGGTCTCGGGTTGGGCGACGCGGTCAAGTTCCTCGGGTTCGTCGGCGACGATCAGCTCCCCGCGCTGTACAACGCGGCGGACCTCTACGTCGGCGCGTCGCGCCGCTACGATCTGCTTGCCGAGGGCTTCGGCATCGCGCTGGTCGAGGCGTCCGCGTGCGGGCTCGCGGTCGTGGGCGGGCGCTCGGGCGGCGTCCCGGACGCGGTGCGCGACGGCGAGACGGGAATCCTGGTCGATCCGGACGACCCCGCGGCGGTCGCGGCGGGGATCAGCGGCTTGCTCGCGGACGCCGCGGCGCGCCGCCGGATGGGCGACGCGGGCCGCCGCGCGGTCGAGACCTACTACAACTGGGACCGCGTGGCCGCGGACCTCATCCGGATCGACGGCGAGTTTCGGCGGGGGCCGCCACCGGGCGCGCGCTGATGGCGTAGGTGGGACAGTGGCGGATGAACTCCCCGTCGATGGGGGACCACTCCTGCTCGGGCCGCGTGACGACCGCTTTCCCCTGGGCGTCGAGCACGAACATCCCCGGGGGCGCCTGGAGCAAGCAGGCGCCGCACCCGATGCACCGCTCCCGCTGGACCCGCACCACGACACCCCGCTTCGGGTAGACCCCGACATCCCCCGGTTGGGGCCACTCCTGGGGAGTGTCGAGCGCGGCGCTAGTCGAGCGGTAGCCTTCCTCGACCACTTCGCGCAGATGGTCGAACGAGAACATCGAGATGTGCTCGACGCGGGGATGCACGTAGTAGATGGGTGGCGTGGTCCACGAGTGCAGCCGCAGCTCGAGCAGTGACTGCATGGCGATCTCGGTGGCGCGCGCGAACACCGAGGCGAACCCCTCCTCCTGCACGTCCGCGCGGAACGCGTTCGACGCCGAGACGTCGACCGCGAACACGACCTCGGTGCCGAGCACGAGCGCCGTCCCGACGGGGAGGTTGTCCACCGTGGCACCGTCCATGTAGACGCGGCCGCGGATCTCGCGCGGCGGCAGGAACCCGGGCAGCGCGCAAGAAGCAAACACGGCGTCCTTCACCGGCACGTCGTCCAGGCCCTCGAGGCCCCAGAACATCTGGCTCCCCGAATTGACGTCCACCGTGTTGACCACCAAGGGGTAGTCCAGCTGCTGGAAGGTGAGATCGCCGACCAGCCGCTCGATCAGGGTGTCGAGCGGCTCGCGGCGGAACAGGGCGGGAGAGCGCATCCGCCTGAACGCCATGTCGGCGTGGGCGACGGCGAAGACGTCCTTGCGGCGCAGGTTGATCGCGATCTCGCGCAGCTCGGCGATGCTGTGGCCCGCCGACCACGCCGCGCCGACCAGCGCGCCCACGCTCGAGCCGACGATCTGGGTCGGCAACAGGCCGCGCTCGGTGAGAGCCTGGAGCACGCCGATGTGCGCGAGGCCCTTCATGCCGCCGCCGCCGAGGACGAGACTGAAGCGTGTGCCGCTGTTCACGAGACCGCCGCTTGCCCCGAAGGTGAGCGTTCGAGTAACGTAGTCGTGGCCCCTATGCCCGCGCTACTCATTCGCCGTCGCGTCGTGCGCAGTCGCTGGACGATGGCCGGCCTCGCCGTGGTGGTGACGCTCGGCCTCGTCGCGCTCGCCGCGCCGTGGCTCGCGCCCGGCGATGCTTACCGCGGTGCGTTGTCCGTCGGGCTCCGGCCGCCGTCGTCGAGCTACCTCTTTGGAACGGATGCCCAAGGCCGCGACGTCCTGAGCCGGGTGTTGTTCGGCGCGCGCTTGTCGCTCGCCGTGGGCTTCGGCAGTCAGGTGATCTCGCTCGCGGTGGGCATCGCGCTCGGACTCGTGGCGGGGTACTACGGACGCTGGACCGACGCGCTGCTGATGCGCGTCGCCGACATCACACTCGCCTTCCCGTCGCTCCTGCTCCTCATCGCCATCGCCGCCGCCGTCAAGCCGTCGCTCCCGGTCGTGTGCGTTGTGATCGGGCTCGTCGGCTGGGCCGGGATGGCGCGCCTGGTACGCGGTCAAGTGCTCGTGGTGCGCGCGCTCGATTACGTGCAGGCAGCGCGCGCGCTCGGCGCCTCGGACGCGCGCCTCGTGTCGCGTCACATCCTCCCGAACGTGGTCGCCCCCGTCATCATCGCCGCGACGCTCGGCGTCGGCGGCGCCATCATGGCGGAGGCAGCCCTGTCGTTCGTCGGGCTGGGCGCGCAACCGCCCACTCCGTCGTGGGGGGCGATGGTCGCGGAGGGGCGCGACCTGCTGCGGGTGGCGCCCTGGGTGTCGCTGTTCCCGGGGCTCGCGATCGGCGTCGCCGTGCTGGGCTTGAACCTGGTGGGCGACGGGCTGCGGGATGCGCTCGACGTGCGTACATGACCGACATCGCGTATCACCCCACCCGACTCCGGGCGCTGCGCGACACCTTCCGGGCGCTGCGCGCTACCGAGTTCCCCTGGACCGCGGACACCGTGTACCTGAACAACGCGTCCATCGGGCCGATCCCGGAGCGCACCCGCCGCGCGCTCGATGAGTTCACCGCCAAGCGCACCGCGCCGCACCTCCTTCCCGACCGGGAGCTCCAGGCCGGGCTCCAGGCGGCGCGCGAGGCGGTCGCCGGGCTGATCAACGCGGAGCCGTGCGAGATCGCCCTCGCCACCAACACCAGCCACGGGCTGAACCTCGCGGCGCGCGCGCTGCCGCTCAAGCCGGGCGACGTGGTGCTGGTCTCGGATCGCGAGTTCCCGGCCAACGTGTATCCCTGGCTCCGCCTGAAGAAGCAGGGGATCGACGTCGAGCTGGCCCCCTGCGGGCCGGAAGGCTGGCCCGACGAGGACTATCTGGTGGAGCGGCTGCACGATCCGCGGGTGCGGGTCCTCGCCGTGTCGTTCGTGCAGTTCTCGAACGGGTACCGCGCCGACCTCGATCGCCTGGGCGCGGCGTGCCGCGCCAACGGCACGTTCCTCGTGGTGGACGGGATCCAGGGCGTGGCCAACTCGATGCTGGACGTGCGCGAGACCGCGGTCGACATCCTGGCGTGCGGCGGCCAGAAGTGGCTGCTGTCCCCGTGGGGCTCGGGCTTCGTCTACGTGCGCAGGGAGCTGGTCCCGGCGCTCGAGCCCGCGGTGGCGGGCTGGATGGCGTTCGAAGGCACCGACGACTTCTCCCGCCTCACCGACTACAACCCCACGTTCCGCCCCGACGCCCGCCGCTTCGAGATGGTGACGCTCCCCTATCAGGACTTCTACGGAATGACCGAGTCGGTGCGCCTGCTCGGCGAGATCGGCGTGGCGGACATCGCGCAGCACACCCGCGCGCTGCACGAGCCCGTATTCAAGTGGGCCGAGCAGAACGGCGTGCGCATTGTGTCGCCGCGCGACGACGCCCACCGCTCCGCCATCGTCTGCATCGCGCCGCCGCACCCCGCCGAGGCGTACCACGCCGTCAAGCGCGCCCACGTGGTGTGCTCGCTGCGCGAGGGCGCGATCCGGCTCTCACCGCACTGCTACAACACGGTGGAGGAGATGGAGCGGGTGCTGGATGTGTTGGATCAGCTGGAGTAAAAACCGCTACACGTCACACGTCGCACGTTCCACGACGTCGTGCGACGTGTGACGTGCAACGTGTGACGGTCTATCCGCCCTAGTTGCCGAGCCGCAGCAGGCCGTACTCCTTCTTGCCCTTGCGAAGTAGCAAATTCCTCCCAGCGAGCCAGTCGGCGCTCTCAATGCGCCGGGCGACGTCCTTCACCCGTTGCTGGTTGACGTAGATGCCGCCCTGCTCGATCGACCGGCGAGCTTCACTCTTGGACTTCGCGAGCTGCGCGAGCACAATGGCGTCCACGAGGGTGAGATTGTCGCGACTCGGGACCCGCGTACTCGGGATCTCCTGGGCCAGCGCGTCGAACACGCCACCGCCCGCGTTCCGCGGATCGAAGTCCCCGAACAGGATCTCGGACGCCACCATCGCGCTCCGAGCCGCCTCACCATGCACGCGCTCCGTCACCTCAGCGGCGAGCGCGCGCTGGGCTTCGCGCAGGGCGGGATCCCGCTTCGCCCGCTGTAGTAGCGCCTTCACCTCGTCGCGGGGCTTGAGCGAGAAGAGCTTGAGGTATGCCTCCACGTCGCGGTCGTCCGTATTGACCCAGAATTGGTGGAATTTGTAGGGGGACGTCATTGCGGGGTCGAGCCAGATCGCGCCGGCCTCGGTCTTGCCAAACTTCGATCCCGTCGCCGTGGTGACGAGCGGCGCCACCAGGCCGTGCGCCTCGCCCTCCTCCACGCGGCGGATCAAGTCGATCCCCGCGGTGATGTTCCCCCACTGGTCGCTGCCGCCGACCTGGATGGTGCACTGCTCCTTGCGGAACAGGTGCAGAAAATCGTAGGCCTGCAGCAACATGTAGCTGAATTCGGTGTAGGAGATGCCCGTGTTGCGCCGCGCCTGCACCGACTCCTTCTGCAGCATGACGTTCACGCTGAAGTGCTTGCCGACGTCGCGCAGGAAGTCCACCAGCCGTTGGTCGACCAGCCAGTCGGCGTTGTTCAGCACCAGGGCCCGCGTCTCTTTGGTGTCGAAGTCGAGGAGCCGCTGCATCTGATCGCGCTGCCGCTGCAGGTTCTCGCGGATCTGCTCGCGCGAGAGCAGCGGGCGCTCGCCCGGCTTGCCGCTCGGGTCGCCAATCAGTCCGGTGCCGCCGCCCATCAGCACGATGGGTTTGTGGCCGTGGAGCTGGAAGTGGCGCAGCAGCATCAGCGGCATGAGATTGCCGAGCTGCAAGCTGGGCGCGGTCGGGTCGAAGCCGCAGTACACCGTGCGCCGTCCCCCGGCGAGGTGCTGCGACAGCTGCTGCGTGGCGTGGTACACGAACCCGCGCCACTCGAGCTCCGCAAAGAGGTCCGACATGGCGCGGAATCGTACGAGAAGCCCGTACCGCTGGCAAGCGCTTGTGGCCCCCGCTAGGTTGTAACGCGATGGCTTCGATCCCCGCGCCTGTTTCCCTGCCGAGCCCCGCCGCCTGGTGGCACGACCCCAAGATCCGCGCTCGTCTGATCGCGGTCGCGGCCCTGGCGGTGGCGTACCTCGTGGGGCTCGCCTACGGCTCGTGGACCCGCGTCTGCGCGGGCGAGCACTGCCCCAGCATCTCGCGCCTGCTCTCGGCCGGCGACAACGTGCAGATGCAGACCTCCAAGTTGTTCGCTGCCGACGGCCGGCTCATCAGCGAGCTCGGGCTGGAGCGCCGCACCGTGCTTCCGCTCTCCGCCATTCCGGTGGCGCTGCGGCAAGCGTTCATCGCCACCGAGGACAAGCGGTTTTACTCCCATCACGGCATCGACTACCGGCGCATCCTGGGCGCGCTCAAGGCGAATCTGTTGTCGTTCGGCTATTCGCAGGGCTTCTCGACGATCAGTATGCAGCTGGCCCGCAACATCTTTCCCGATGAGATCAGCCGGCAAAAGCAGCTCACGCGCAAGCTCAAGGAAGCCCGCGTCGCGGTGGAGATCGAGCGCAATTTCCCCAAGGACACGATCCTCCAGCTCTACCTGAACCAGATCGACCTGGGCGCGGGCGCGCACGGGGTCGAGGCCGCGGCCCAGATCTACTTCGGGAAGTCGGCGCGGCAGCTGAACGTCGCGGAAGCCGCGACCCTGGCCGCGCTCCCCAAGGCGCCCGCGTTCTACAACCCGCGCACGCACCCCGAGCGCGCGGTGCGGCGCCGCAACGTCGTGCTGAGCCTGATGCGGGATCAGGGGTTCCTCACGGAAGACGAGGTCGAGCTCTGGAAGGCGTACCCGCTCGTCCTGACCACGCATCGCACCAACTACGGCGACGTGGCGCCCTATTTCGTCGAGTGGCTGCGGGTCCAGCTGGACGCGCGCTTCGGGCGCGATCTGTACGAGAGCGGCCTGCGCATCTACACGACGCTCGACCTCGATATGCAAGAAGCGGCCGAGCGGGCGCTCCAGTCGCAGCTCGACGCCATCGAGGCTGGAGCGTACTCGAACGGCAAGTTCCCCGGCCGGACCACCTACCGGGAGTACATCGAGTCCTCCAAGGCGGCGGGCGAGGACCATGGATCGGGGTTCACCCCGTACCTGCAGGGCGCCCTGGTCGCGCTCGAAGCGAACACGGGCTACATCCGCGCCATGATCGGCGGGCGCGACTTCGACGACTCCAAGTACAATCGCGCCACTCAGGCGATCCGCCAGCCGGGCTCGACCTTCAAGCCGTTCGTGTACTCCGCCGCGGTCCGTGCCGGCCACCCGGTCACCGAGATCCTCGACGACTCGCCGCTCAGCACGCCGGTCGTCCAGCTCGACAGCTCGCTGTGGCAGCCGAAAGACGACGACGACACCACGCTCGGAATGATTCCCATGCGGGAGGGGTTGTACTTGTCCCGCAACCTGGCGACCATCAAGCTCGGGATGGCGCTGGGCGAGCAGACCGTGATCGGCGAAGCGCGCCGCTACGGCATCACCACCACGCTGCCGCCGTTCCCGGCGATCCACATCGGCGCGCAGGGCGTGAAGCCGATCGAGATGATCGCCGCCTACACCGCGTTCGCCACGCTCGGCACCCGCGCGGAGCCGATCGGCATCCTGCGCGTGGAGGACCGCCAGGGCAATATCCTCTGGAAGACCGACACCCGGCGTGAGGACGTGATGGACCGCGAGCACACCTGGCTGATGGTGGACATGATGAAGGACGTGATCCGCCGCGGCACCGCCTTCACCGCCGTGTGGAAAGCCGGGTTTACATACCCGGCCGCCGGCAAGACGGGCACCACCGACGACTATACCGACGCCTGGTTCATCGGGTACACGCCGGAGCTCGTCGCCGGCATCTGGGTGGGATACGACATCCAGCAGCGTATCCTGGAGCACAACGCCGGCGGTGGCCGGATCGTGGCGCCGGCCTGGACCGCGTTCATGCGGGACGTCTACGACCGGCGGCCGGCGCCGCCCGACTGGGAGCGCCCCGATTCCCTGATCACCCGCGAGGTGGACTGGTCCAACGGATACTTGGCCACGCCGTTCTGTCCGCAGGACGTGAGACACTGGGACTGGTTCTATCCGGGCACCGAGCCGACGCAGTCCTGCCCGGTGCATACACCGTTCGGCGGCATCGGGGTGTCGCCTTGAGAGAAGGGGCTAGGGGCTGGGGGTTAGGGGCTAGGGAGTGCGCCCCGCGGGCCCCGATCCCCGATCCCCGATCCCCGAGCCCCTAGTGCTGCGTCTCCGCGCTCGCTCCGTGCACGCCGTCACGGCGCCGCCGATCCAGGACGGCGCCGTTCTCGTTGACGTGGGCGGCCGCATCGCCGCCATCGGCCCGAATTCCCAGGTGCCTACGCCTCCCGAAGTGGAGGCCCTCGAGTTTCCCGCCGCTGTCCTCGTCCCCGGACTGGTGAACTGCCACACCCATCTTGAGCTGACGCACCTCGCCGGGCGGAACGCCGAGCGCGACTTCGTCCAGTGGATCCGGGCGATCCGCACTCTCAAAGACGCCACCCCGCCGGCTGAATTCTCGCGTGCCGCGGAACAGGGGGTGCGGGACTGCTGGGCGGCGGGCGTCACATGCGTGGCGGATACGGGCAGCTCCGGGTCCCCGCTCGAGGCACTCGCCCGGCTGGGTGCGCGGGGCATCTACTATCAGGAGGTCTTCGGCCCGGACCCGGCGCAGTGCGCCGCGAGCGTCGCGGAGCTCACCGCCGCGATCGAGCGGCTCCGTCCACTCGTCTCCCGCCGCGTCCGCTTGGGTGTCTCGCCGCACGCGCCGTATACCGTGAGCGAGCCGCTGTATCGGGCAGTTGCCGAGTTCGCCCGCGGCGCAGGCCTGCCGCTCGCCGTGCACCTCGCCGAGTCGCGAGAGGAGACCCAGCTGGTCGCGGACGGAGCTGGCCCATTCGCCGAGGCGTTGCGTGCCCGCGGCATTCGGGTCGCGGCTCGAGGCCGGTCACCTGTCGAGCATCTCGTGCGACTTGGCGTCTTGCAACCTGGAACGGCGTGTCTCTGCATCCACTGCGTGCAAGTGGACCAGCGGGACGTCGAGCTCTTGCGGGACACGGGCGGCGCCATCGCCCACTGTCCTCGCTCGAACCGCGCTCACGGGCACGGCACCGCTCCGCTGGGAGCGTTTCGCCGCGCCGGGGTCAAGGTCGGCTTCGGGACGGATTCGGTGGTCAGCACGGGGGACGTCGATCTCTGGTCCGAGGCCACAGCCGCAGGGCTGGGGGGCGAAGAGGCGCTCCGCATGCTCACGCTGGAAGGTGCCCGAGCCCTCGGCCACGACGCCGAGATCGGCTCGCTCGAGGTGGGGAAGCAGGCGGACCTCGCCGTCTTCCCTTCTACCGCCCTCTCCCGCCCTCTGCCGCCCTCTGCCGCCCTCTTGACCGTCGTCGCCGGACGCGTAGTCCACCGCTACATTCAGGCGCCATGAAAACCCAGCGGCACGCCGCGATTCTGAAGATTGTGCGTTCCGACAAGGTCGCGAGCCAGGAACAGCTGCGCGAGCGGCTCAAGGCCGAGGGCTTCGACGTGACCCAGGCGACCCTGTCGCGCGACATCCGCGATCTCGGCCTCGCGAAGGTCGCCGCCCCGGACGGGGGCTCGCACTACGCACCGCCGCTCGAGAGCGGCCCCGGGATTCGTCCCCACCTGGAACAGGTCCTCCCCGCGATGCTGGTGTCCCTGGACGGCGTCGGACCGCTGCTCGTCGTCAAGACACCCGCGGGGGGCGCGCAGGCGCTGGCCCTGGCGATCGACGGCGCCGGGTGGGAGGAGATCATCGGCACCATTGCGGGCGACGATGCGATTCTCGTCATTCACCGAAGCGAGCGCGCCCGGCGAGCGGTCCAGACGCGCCTGAAGGAGTTGGCCGGCCTCCCGGACTGATCTTCCGGGCACGGGCTTTGCGCCCGAACTTACCTGACACGCGGAGCCGGCGTAGCGTTGGAGCCCGATTTCCCCCAAAGCGAGAGGAGGACGACGTGAAGCACCTGACGGCAATGAGTCTGCTGTGGGCGTGCCTTGCAGGGGCGTGCTTGGTCGCGCCGGGCGCCGTGGCGCAGCAGGCCGGCGCGACGAGCGCACGCGCGCCGCTCAACACGTTGACCCCGGAGGAGCGCGCTGCGGGCTGGAAGCTGCTGTTCGACGGTCATTCCACCCTCGGCTGGCGGGGGTGGAAGATGGACACGATCCCGTCGGGGTGGGGGGTCAGAGAGGGTGCGCTCACCCGGGTGCGGCCCGCGGCAGACATCATCACGACGGAGAAGTTCAAGAACTTCGAGCTGTCGCTCGAATGGAACGTGGCGCCCGGCGGCAACAGCGGGATCTTCTACCGCGCGAGCGAGGATCCGGACGACAACGCCATCTATTGGAGCGGGCCCGAGATGCAGGTGTTGGATGACTCGGGGCATGCAGACGGGCAGTCCCGCCTCACGGCGGCCGGGTCCGCCTACGGCATCTATCCCTCGCCTGCCGGGGTCGTGAAGCCCGCGGGTCAGTGGAACCAGGTACGCCTCGTGGTGAATGGGAAACACGTCGAGCATTGGCTCAACGGGGTGAAGATCGTCGAGTACGAGTTCGGGAGCCCGGATTGGGAGGCCAAGGTGAAAGCGAGCAAGTTCGCCTCTCACCCGCGCTACGGACGTAACGCCGAGGGGTACATCGGCTTGCAGGAGCATGAGTTCCGCGTGGCCTTCCGCAACATCAAGATCCGGGTGCTGCCGTGACCGTCCGAGCTAGACTGTCGACGATGATGTTCCTGCAGTTCTTCATCTGGGGCGCGTGGTACACGACGATCGCGGTGTACATGACCCACCACGGCATGGAGACCCTGACGCACTGGCCCTACACGGTGAACCCGATCGCGGCCATCGTGGCGCCGTTCTTCCTGGGACTCGTCGCCGACCGCTACTTCGCGACCGAGAAGGTGCTGGGCATGCTCCACCTGCTGGGCGGCGTGGTGATGTTCGCCGTGCCGCGGGCCACGGGCGCGCCCGTGGTGTTCATCCTGCTTCTGCTGTTCTACAACCTGTGCTACATGCCGACCCTCGGCCTCGCCAACAGCCTGGCGTTCCACCACATCCAGTCACAGGAGAAACAGTTTCCCCTGATCCGAGTCTTCGGCACCATCGGCTGGATCGTGGCCGGGCTGTTCATCAGCCTCGTGCTGGGCGGCCTCATGGCGGCCGTCCCGGAACAGACCGCGCTGCCGATCTACACCGCCGCCGGAGCCAGCGTGCTGCTCGGCCTCTACAGCTTCACCCTGCCGCACACGCCGCCGCCGGGTGCGGGGCAGCGGGTCTCGCTGCGCAGTATCGTCGGGCTCGACGCGCTGACACAGCTCGGCGACCGCGCCTTCTACGTCTTCATTGCCGCCTCGCTCTTGTTGTGCATCCCGCTGGCGGCCTACTACAACTTCACCCAGATCTTCCTGGGCGACGCCGGCGTCAAAAAGATCGCGGCGACGCAGTCGCTCGGTCAGATGTCCGAAGTCATCTTTATGCTGCTGATGCCGCTCTTTTTTGTGCGGCTCGGGGTGAAGTGGATGCTGATGGTGGGCATGGCCGCCTGGGTCCTGCGGTATGCTCTCTTTGCGATCGCGGCGCCGGCTGCGGTGTTCTCGCTCATCATCATCGGTATCCTGCTCCACGGCGTCTGCTACGACTTCTTTTTCGTGACCGGTCAGATCTACGTGGACAAGAAGTCCACGCCCGCGGTTCGCGGCCAGGCGCAGGGATTCCTCGTGCTGGTCACCTACGGCATCGGCATGCTCATCGGCGCACAGGTGGCCGGCAACGTGTACAACCGGCTGCTCGGCGGCGCCGCTGGGCTGACCCTCGAGCGTTGGCCCAGCTTCTGGGTGCTGCCCGCCGGGTTCGCCGCGGTCGTCCTGCTTCTATTCGCAGCGCTGTTTCGCCCGGGGGGCGCGCGTGCGCCCCACCCCGTGGCGGCCGACTGAGGAGGGTCCATCATGGCACGCAAACGCATCTCGAGACGGAAATTCATCGGCGGGGTAGGCAGCGGCCTGGCGTTCACCATCGTGCCACGGCACGTCCTGGGGCGGGGCTATCGGGCGCCGAGCGACAAGCTCAACGTCGCGTGCATCGGCGTGGGCGGCATGGGCCGCAGCGACGTGCGGGGCATGGAAGGCGAGAACCTCTACGCGCTGTGCGACGTGGATTGGAAGAGCGCTGAAGACGCGTTCCAGACCTATCCCAAGGCGAAACGCTACAAGGACTATCGCGAGATGTTCGACCGCGAGGCGAAGAGCATCGACGCGGTGACCGTGACCACGCCCGACCATTCGCACGCCGCGGCCGGAATGCTTGCGATGAAGGCGGGGAAGCACACCTACATTCAGAAGCCGCTGGCGCGGACCATGGGCGAGGTGCGAGTGTTGGCGGACTACGCGCGTAGTCACCCCAAGATCATGACCCAGATGGGGAACCAGGGCCACGCGCGCGATGGCACGCGCCAGATCCGCGAGTTGGTCGAGGCCGGCGCGATCGGGACGGTGCGCGAGGTGCATTTCTGGACCAATCGGCCGATCTGGCCGCAGGCGATCGACCGGCCGCTGGAAGAGTACTACGCGCCCGCCACGCTCGACTGGAACCTCTGGCTCGGGCCCGCGCCGGAGCGGCCGTATCACCCGGCGTACGCGCCGTTCAAGTGGCGCGGCTTCTGGGATTTCGGCACCGGCGCGCTGGGCGACATGGCCTGCCACATCATGGACGCCGCCTACTGGACGCTCGATCTCGGCTACCCCACGCGCATCGAGGCCGAGTCCACGCCGCTCTTCAAGGAGACGGCGCCGGCCGGTTCGCGCATCAGCTACAGCTTCGCGGCGAAAGGAAAGCGCCCCGAAGTGAAGGTGGTGTGGCGCGACGGCAGCCTCTACCCACCGCGACCGGTCGAGGTCGCGGACGACGCGGGTTGGCCGTTCGACAGGGGCGGTGGGCAACTATGGATCGGGAGCGACGGCAAGCTCACCGCGGGCACGTACGGAGACGACCCCAAGCTGCTCACGGCCGCGAAGCAGGGCGTCGCGAGCGGTGATCCCCCCCCGCCGGCGCAACAGCCGAAGTACCCGCGCTCACAGGGCGTGTACGCCGAGTGGATCGCGGCGTGCAAGGGCGGAGCGCCGGCCGGCTCGACATTCGACGGTCATGCCGGCGGGCTAACGTCCATGGTACTGCTCGGCTGCCTGGCCGTGCGGCTGGGCCGGGCGCTGGAGATTAATCCTGAGAACGGGCAGGTGACGAATGTGAGCGTCCCCGAGGAATACATCCACCCGCATTATCGGTCGGGGTGGAGCTTGTAGCGGACGTTGACCATCGGCCTGTTGCTCGTCGTTGTGGACCTGGGCGGGGCGCTGGCGCACAACCCGCTCCTCGCCCTCGTCACGTTGTTCGGCGCGGGGCTCGTCACCAGCCTCACGCCGTGCATCTACCCAATGATCCCGATCACCGCGGGTATCCTCGCGGGTACCGGCGCGGGACAGACCTCGCGCGCGCGCGCGGCGAAGCTCACGCTGGCGTACGTCTCGGGTCTGGCGCTGTTCTACGCCATTCTCGGTCTGGTCGCAGGCCTCAGCGGCTCGCTGTTCGGCACGGTGAGCGCGAGCCCGTGGGCCCGATTCGTGATCGGGAACCTGCTGCTCGTGTTCGGCCTTGCCATGCTGGACGTGTTTCCCGTGTCCGCGCCGCAACGTCTGCTGCAGTGGGCCGGACGCCTCACAGGGGGGTCGTACTCGGGTGTGTTCCTGCTGGGCGCTACCTCGGGTATCGTCGCGGCGCCGTGCGGCGCGCCGGCATTCGCGGCGGTGCTCACGTGGGTGGCAACGACGCGGAGTGCGACGCTGGGCTTCATTTATCTGTTCGTGTTCTCGCTCGGCATGACGGCGCTGCTGGTCGTCGTCGGACTGTTCTCAGGCACGCTGGCGGCGCTCCCCCAGGCCGGGTCCTGGACGCTGTGGATCAAGAAGGTCGCGGGCGTGGCACTCCTCGCGATGGCGGAGTACTACTTCGTACAGATGGGACAAGTCCTGTGACGACACGATTGCTGGTCCTGGCGACGGCTTGCGCGCTCGCCGTCCCGGGCGCCCTGGTGGGGCAGGACGTCGGCCTGCCCATCGGAACGCGGGCCCCCGCCGCGCAGCTGCAGGATCTTGACGGGAAATCGGTGGACCTGGGGCAGTACGTTGGGAAACGACCGGTGCTGCTGGAGTTCTGGGCCACCTGGTGCCCGCTGTGCAAGGCGCTCGAGCCATCGCTCAAGGCGGCGCACGTCAAGTACGGCGACAAGGTTACGTTCGTCGCCGTCGGCGTCGCCGTGAACGAAACGCCGGCGTCGATCAAACGCCACCTCGCGGCGGACCCCCTGCCATTCCCGGTGCTGTACGACGCGGACGGAGCGGCGGTGCGGGCGTACCAAGCGCCGACCACGTCGTACATCGTGGTGCTGGATCGCGCCGGCAAGGTCGTGTATACCGGCGCCGGCGCCGAGCAGGACGTCGCGGCAGTGCTGCAGCGGCTGCTCGGCGACTAGCTACTCCCCCGGTTTGGGCGCCACCCGGTCTATCGCCGCGCCCAGCTCCTTGTACGCCGTCGGGTCGATCTCCCGGAACGGGACCGCCCGGTACGAGATCTTCCCGTCCGGGCCCACCACGAAGAGGTTGCGGTTGTCGAGCCCATACTTGGTGTTACGGGCGCCGTACGTCTTGCCGACCACGCCCCCGGTGTCGCTCGCAAACAGGTACTGGAACTCGTCGTCCCGGGCCCACGCCGCGAGGGTGTCCGCCGGATCGACGCTGATGGCGATGAGGACGACGTTGCGGCCGTCGCGGAACAACTGTGCGTACTGATCACGGTACGCATGCATTTGCACCGTTCAGCCCTTGGTTCGCGCCTTATAGAAGAAGGCGAGGACGACCGTTTTTCCCTTGAAATCGCTCAGGTGGATCGGATTCCTGAGCGTCCCGTAGCGCGTCGCACCCGGCAGCGTGAAGTCGGGCGCTGGTGCGCCGACCTGCAGCGGTTCCGGCTCCTTGGGCGCTTCCTGCGCCCGCGCCGCGGGCGCGGCGATGCCGGCGAACAGCGGTACGGCGAGCGCGACAGCAAGACGTCTCATCTCGTGCCTCCTGGGAATGGCCTCTGCTTCAAGGTACGCGCGGCGCCCATGTGGCGTCAGGGCGTCGACGACGGGGCGCGCCGCGCGCGGCGCGCGAGCAGCAGCATCCACAGCCCGAACGCGACGAGGACCACGCCCCAGATCAGGTTGATCGGCACCCCCGTCGGCTCGGTGCCCGGTTGGCCGCGCGTTGCGGCGCCGTACACGGTGAGCAGCAGGCCGAGCAACGCGAACAACGTCCCTACCGGCAATCGCAGATCGATTCCCACGCCGCCTCCTGGGCTAGAAGAAGATCAGGTTCAAGGCGAGCGTCAGCGTCAGCACGATCACCGCCAGCGTGCCGGGTCGCTCGTACCACTGCTTCACGTCGTCGGTGGGCTTGGGCGTCAGCCCGTACACGAGACCGCGCAGTGCTTCCGCGGGACGGGGCTGAGTGAACGAGCTCACGACGATCGTGACCACAAAGCAGGTGACCCACGCCGCGATCGCCGTCCAGAACGTCTGCGCCAGCTCGCTCGGATAGGTGGTCAGGACGCCGAGGTAGCCGCCCTTCACGCCGACGTGCGCACCCGCGGGGAGTGAGATCCCGTGATGCACCGCCGCGGCGAGGGTGCCGGACAGGAGTCCGGTGAACGCCCCGTGTCCGGTGGCGCGCGGCCAGAACATCCCGAGCGCGAAGGTCGCGAACAGCGGCGCGTTCACGAACGCGAACACGAGCTGCAGGAAGTCCATGATGTTGTTGAACGAGGCCGCGACGTAGGCTGCCGCGATCGAGATCGCGACGCCGAACACCGTGGCGAAGCGGCCCATCGCGAGGTAATGCGAGTCCGCCGCGCCGGGCCGCACGTAGCTCTGGTACAGGTCGTAGGTCCACACGGTGTTGAAGGCGGTCACGTTCCCGGCCATCCCCGACATGAACGAGGCGAGCAGCGCCGTGAGCCCGAGCCCGAGCAGCCCCGCGGGGAAGAAGTGCACCAGCATCATCGGCGTGGCGAGGTCGTAGTCGAGAACCACGCGGCCACGCGCGTCGAGCACCGGCTGGCCGGTGCGCGCATCGATCTTCGGCGGGACGATGCCTCGCGCCGGGGGGAGGGAAGCCGGCGCGGGATCGCCGGGGGCCGGGGCGGCCGGGGCGGCGGCCGCGGTCGCCGACACGGCGGGCGCGCCCTCGAGCGGGGGGCGGGGCCGCACCCCGCTCGACGCGCTCACCACCAGGGCGAGCATGCCGGGGAGGATCACGAGGAACGGAAAGCACATCTTGGGCAGCGCGGCGATGAGCGGCGTGCGGCGGGCGGCGGTCATCGAGTTCGCCGCCATGGCGCGTTGCACCACCAGGAAGTCGGTGCACCAGTACCCGAACGACAGCACGAAGCCCAGGCCCATGACCAGCCCGAACCACTCCACGCCCACGGGGTTTGCGGACGCGTTCCCCATGAAGGCCCAGCTCCGGGTGTAAGCGCCGGCCGCGAAGCCGGTCGCCGTCGCGTGCTCGGCCAGCCGCGCCGAGAGGCCGGTCCAGCCGCCCACGTCGCGCAGTCCCAGGAACACCAGCGGGGCGAAGCCGAACACGATGAGGAAGAACTGCAACACCTCGTTGTAGATGGCGCTGGTGAGGCCGCCCAAGAAGATGTACCCGAGCACGATACCGCCGGCGACGAGGATGCTGGCGTCGAAGCTCCACCCCAGCAGCAGATTGAGCAGCTTCCCCATCGCGTACAGCGAAATGCCGGACGAGAACACCGTCATGACGGCGAACGATATGGCGTTCACGGCCCGGGTCTTCTCGTCGAACCGCAGCTTCAGGTACTCGGGGACGGAGCGGGCACGTGAGCCGTAGTAGAACGGCATCATGAACAGGCCGACGAACACCATGGCGGGAATGGCGCCCACCCAGTAGAAGTGGCTCGTCGCGATGCCGTACTTGGCGCCCGACGCGCCCATGCCGATGACCTCCTGCGCACCGAGGTTCGCCGAGATGAACGCGAGCCCGGTCACCCAGGCGGGGATCGAACGACCCGAAAGAAAGAAGTCCTCGCTGGTGTGCACGTAGCGTCGCAACATCGCGCCGATGCCGAGCACGAACGCGAAGTACAGCAGCATGATGGCGTAGTCGACCCAGTGGAGTGTCATGCCAGGGTGTCTCCCGGTCTCGTGGGACGGGTTCTAAACTGGCTCACGCTGCCGGAAGGGCAAGAGGTGAGCCGGGGTCTACGGTGTTCGGATCGGCGCGATCCGCAGCAGCACGACGCCGTGCGACGGCACGGTCGCGCCGTACTCGCGCTTGAACGCTCCGCGATCGGCGCGGGTCCACAGATCGCGCACCGCCGCCGAATCGGTGCGGATGCCGAGTCGGTCAAAGCGCGCGGTGACCGTGGCCGACGTGTCGCCCCGGTTGAGCAACGCCACGGCGCGCGCACCGTCCTTGAGCGGCTTCGCCCAGACCTGGAGCGCGGGCGGGCCCTCCCGCACGAGCATCCCCTGCACTCCGAGCGAGTCCTGATCCACGGCGATCACCTCGGGGTTGGTCAGGATGTCACGCGTCGCGGTGGACATGGCACGGACATCGTTGCCGGCCATGAGCGGCGCCGCCATAATGGCCCAGAGGCTGAAGTGGGCGCGGTACTCGTCGTCCGTCATGCCACCGTTCCCCACCTCCAGCATATCGGGGTCGTTCCATGCGCCGGGATGGGCGACGCTGGCGTGCTGCGACGAGACATCCAGCAGAGACAGCATGGACGACCACTTGTCTTGGATGTCGCCGGTCGTGCGCCACAGGTTACCGATCTGCGGCGCCCACTCCCACGGCTGGTTCGACCCCCATTCGCAGATGCTGAAGACGATCGGCCGGCCCGCCTTGGCGAGCGCGTCGCGGAATTTGGCGTACTGGGTCGGCGCGTCGAGGTGCTCCGCGTGACACCAGTCTTCCTTCACGTAGTCCACGCCCCAGGCGGCGAAGCTGCGGGCATCCTGGTCCTCGTGACCGTAGGTCCCCGGCCGGCGCTGACACGTGTTGGTCCCCGCGTCGGTGTAGATCCCGAATCCCAAGCCCTTGGCGTGGACGTAGTCCGCCAGCGTCTTGATGCCGTGCGGAAAGCGGGTGGAGTCGGCGACTAGGGCGCCGGCGGCGTCGCGCGCCACCTCCCAGCAGTCGTCGATCACCACGTAGCGATACCCGGCGTCGCGCATTCCGCTGGCCACGATCGCGTCCGCCGTTTCCTTGATGAGCTGCTCGCTCACGTTGCAGCCGAAATGGTTCCAGCTGTTCCACCCCATGGGAGGAGTGCGCGCCAGGCCGTTGTCGAGGGTGGCGCGGGCGGCGGGGGAGGCGCGGCCCGGGTCCGACGCGGCGAGCGGGGCGATGAGCAGCGCGGCCAGGACCGGCTTGGCGAGACGGGAGTGCATCGATCGATTCCCCTGATGCCGAGTGCCTTAGTTCTTGAGCGGCCGGTAGTTCACGTCCAGAACGGCGAGCCGGGCGAGATGCACGGCGAGCCGTACCAGGAAATCCGGATAGTTCTTTTCCTGCTGCGGCGTCCACAGCACCTCGGCGAGCGCGCACGCCCTCGGGAACGCCATGTACTCGGCCCGTTTCGCGTCGGGGATGTATTCGGTCCACAGCTGGCCCTGCGCGCCGAGCACGTGGCGCGCCTCGTCCGGCGTGAGGGCCGCCGGGACGGGCTCGTAGGCGTACACCGTGTCGAGCGGGAGGAACCCCCCGATCGCCAGCGGCTCGGTCGTGTCGGCGGCCTGGTAGTGGTCGAAGTAGGTGTGCGATCCGGGCGCCATCACGACGTCGTGCCCGGCGCGCGCGGCCGCGATGCCGCCGTCTATCCCGCGCCATGACATGACGACCGCGTTGGGTGCGAGACCGCCTTCGAGGATCTCGTCCCAGCCCACGAGCGAGCGACCGTGCGCCGTGAGGAACTCGTCCATGCGGCGCGTGAAGTAGCTCTGCAGCTCGTCCTCATCCTTGAGGCTGAGCTCGCGGATCCGCGCCTGCGCGAGCGGGCTCGCCTTCCACTGGGTCTTCGGCGCCTCGTCGCCGCCGACATGGATCCAGCGTCCGGGGAACAGCGCCATCACCTCGGTGAGGACGTTCTGCTCGAACCGGATCGTCGCGTCTCCGGGGTTGAGGATGTTCTCGTCCACTCCCCAAGCCGTCCATACCGGAAGTGTGTCGGGCTTGTTGCCCAGCTCGGGATACGCCGCGATCGCGGCCTGGGAGTGGCCCGGCATCTCGATCTCCGGCACGATCGTTACGAACCGCGCCTGCGCGTACGCGACCAGCTCCGTGATGTCGTCCTGAGTATAGAAGCCGCCGTGCGGCTGGCCGTCGAACCGCCACTTGGTCGAATCGGGGTCCGGCCGCCCGATGATCGTCTGGCGCCGCCACGCGCCTACTTGGGTGAGCCGTGGGTACTGGCGGATCTCGATACGCCACCCCTGGTCGTCGGTCAGGTGGAGGTGCAGCCGGTTGAGCTTATGCAGCGCAGCGAGATCGACGAGCTTCTGCACGAACTCCTTCGGCATGAAGTGGCGCGCCACGTCCAGGTGGATGCCCCGCCAGCGGAACCGCGGGGAGTCTTCGATCGACACGGCGGGAATCGTCCAGACGGCGGTCGGCACGCGCGCCTGGCGGAAGATGGCCGCCGGCAGCAGCTGGCGTAGCGTCTGGATCGCGTAGAACGCGCCTGCGGGCCGGGCCGCGCGAATCGTGAGGCGCGCGGGGCTTACCTCCAGCCGGTATCCCTCCTCGCCGAGCGCGGTCAGGGTCGCGTCGAGGCCGACCGAGATCACGCGGGCGCCCCCGGGGGCCGCCGACCGCACGGCGAGCCGGAACCCCGTCGCAGGGAAGAAATAGTCGGCGAGCATCTCGCCCAGCGCGCGGCTCGCGCGGTCCGTCGTGATCACGGTGGCGCCGCTGAGCGTAAAGCTGCCAGGCTTGACCGTCACGCGAACGGGGCGCGGGATCAGGGCAGGGGCGGTCGAGGCCCCCGCCAGTTGGGCCGACGCGCCGGGTGGCACGGCGAGCAGCACGGCCAGGCATGATTTGGGCAATCGGATCATGCGGGCCTCAGTGGTCGGGGAGCTCGCGCACCCAGATGTCCCGGTAGCGGACCGGATTGCCGTGATCCTGGAGCGCGAGCGGCAACTTGTCCGGGTGAGGCTGGTAATGTGCCCGGCTCCCGTGCACCGTCCAACCGGTGATGACCGTGTTGTCCTGCACCAGCACGCCGTTGTGGAACACGGTCACCCGGGCGGAATCCCGCCCCGAGCCGTCGGCCGCGAAGTGCGGGCGGTGAAACACGATGTCGTACGTCTGCCACTGGCCGGGCGGGCGGCTCGCATTCACGAGCGGGGGCGACTGCCCGTAGACGGCGGCCGCCTGGCCGTCGGCATACGTGTCGCTGTGATAGGAATCGAGCACCTGGATTTCGTAGTGGCTCATCAGGAACACGCCGCTGTTGCCGCGCTCCTGGCCTTCGCCCCGCGGCGGGGTCGGCGTCGCCCACTCGATGTGAAGTTGAACGTTGCCGAAGCCGCGCTTCGTCATGATCACTCCCGTGCCGGCGGCGACCTCGACGTATCCCTCCCGCACCACCCACTTCGCAGGCGTGCTGTCGTGCGACTGCCACTGCGAAAGGTCCTTGCCGTCGAACAGCACGACCGCGTCCGAGGGCGGCGGCACGGGTGGGCGGTCGGGCCCGGGATCCACGACGGGAGGACGCGGGCGGTCGAGAGAATGAACGGGCCACTGCTGCGCCGCCGAGCGCTCGGGGCTGCAAACCAGCGCCAGGAGCGCCAGCGAGCCGATTGCGGATCGTGGATTGCGGATTGCGGATTGGAAGAGCGACCGTCGAATCCGCAATCCGAAATCCGCAATCCGCAATTTGTTCATGGTTTCCATGTTCCCTTGGCGACGGCAGGCACGAATGTCTCCAGCCCTTTGGGGGGGAACCCCAGCGTCTTCCCCTGCTCGGCGCTCATGTAGGCGGTCATCAAGAGTTTCACGACCTCCACGCCATCGTCGAACGTGAGCTGCGGCGGTTCGCGTCCCAAAAACGCCCGCACGAAATGCCGGTCCTCGGCTTCGTAGCCGTACACCGCCGGCTCGCCTGGCACCACGGGCATCAACCCCATCTCGGCGTTCTGCTTCTCGACCAGGTCCTCACCCGTTTTTCCCTTCACTGCGCGGCTGAAGAACAGCTTGAGCGGGCTGTCCAGCGAGTTCCACGACATCGAGTACTCGGGGCCGAGCAGCTCGGCCGAGAGGCGCAGGCCCGCGCCCACGAAACTCCAGGAAGTGGTCGCCTCACCGAGCACGGTGGCGCCGTCGTTCGCCTGGAACTCGATCATGACACTGGCAAAGTCTTCCGACGGATGCTTCGCGTAGTCCACCTCTTTGCCCATGGTCTGCTGCAACCGCTTGGCGTACTCCGGCCGCGTCCACTTGAGGCTTGCGATGTGCCCCGTCACCCGGACGGGCCGCACGGTCGAGAGCGGCGCATCGGGCTGCGTCAGCAGGTGTCGCACCACGAGCGCCGAGTGACACATCATGTCGTTCAACACGCCGCCGCCCTGCAGCGGCCCTTGCCAGAACCATGGCCTGTGTGGCCCGCTGTGCTCCTCGGTCGCTCGCGCGAGGTAGGGGCGGCCGGTCAAGGCCGCGCCCCGCGCCCAGATGATGGCCCGACCCTGCGCCACGGCCGGCGCGAACACCTGGTCCTCCAGGTAGCCGTCGGTGATACCGGCCGTTTTCACCAGCTCGGCGACCCGCTTCGCCTCGGCGAGATTGCGCGCGAGGGGCTTCTCGCAGGCCACTCCTGTGAGTTGCCCTTTGCCGCGCGTCACCGCCTCGACGATCTCCTCCACGTTCTCGATGCGCGCGTCGTTGCGGCCGCACAGCCACAGCGCGTCGATCGCCGGATCGGCCACCATCTCAGCGATGGACCGGTACACCTTCGTCTGGCCGAGGTCGAGCCGGCGCGCCAGCGCGGCCGTCTCCTCGGCGCGCTTCCTGGTGGGACTCCACACGCCGAGCACGTCGGCGTCGCGTACCGCCTGGAACGCCTGGAGGTGGAACCGCGCGTTGAAGCCGCTTCCGATGAACCCGACGCCGAGTCGCTTGTCAGGCATCGCCCTTCCGGCGTCCCGATTCCCCGGCGTCACTCTCCGTACGTCACTCCGAGCTTGGCGAGCGCCTCCGGCGGGCACCCCTTCCACTCGGAGACGAAGGTATTGCCGATGTAGCGCAAGTCCTGCACGCCCAGCCTGCTCGAGAAGAAGCCCGAGGCGGTGAGGTCGCGGAAGCTGTTGAAAAACGCGACGCCGGCTGAGTGCTCCCGCTTCGCCTTCTTCGGCCATGCGATGTCGTCCAGCAACGCAGTGCGGTCGGTGTCGCTGCTCGCCACGAGCGTCTTGCCGTAGCGGTTATCGCACTCGTGGTCGAGCCAGGCCAGCCCGCCGCGAATCGGCGTCTCCAGGTCCGCGTCGTCGCCCACCATGAAGTCTATGAACTCGGGCACGCCCGCGTCGGTGGCGCTCCCCGAGCGCTCGTCTTTGGGGATGATCAGGTCCACCAGCAAGCGGACGGTCTCCCACTCGTGCGCGGTGAAGTGCTTCGGCTCGTACGGCGCGCCACGCGCCACCGCCGTCCGCGCCAGGGCCGAGGCTTCGCGCACCGACTCGGGAGCCCAACGGAATGCCGCGGCCAGCGGCGCCACGGCCAACACCTGCACGGCGTCGCGACGTTGCATCAGAGCGCTCCCTTCTTCATTTGGTCCGCGATGTATTCGCTCGTCCGCAGCGACAGCGCCAGGATAGTCCAGGTGGGGTTCTTGTCCGCCTGCGACACGAACGGCCCGCCGTCGGTCACGAACAGGTTCTTGCAGTCGTGCGCCTGGCACCAGCGGTTGAGCACCGAGGTCTTGGCGTCGTCCCCCATGCGTGTCCCGCCGAGCTCGTGGATGATGGTCCCGCCCGCCGCGATGCCGTAGCCGCGCTCGGCGCCTGGCATGGGCGAGGACGCCTGTCCCCCCATTTCGGCAATGAGTGCCCGGAACGTCTCCTGCATGTGCTTCACCTGCTTGTACTCGTGGTCCGACCACTTCCAATGGAAGCGCAGCACGGGAATGCCCCAACGGTCCACGGTGCGGGGGTCGATTTCGCAGTAGCTGTCGTCGTTCGGGATCATCTCGCCGCGACCGGAGAATCCGATCGTGGCGCCGTAGTAGCGCCGGTAGTCTTCCTTGAGCTGCTTCCCGTAACCGCCGCCCGGCGGGTAGCGATGAATACCGCCCATGAACCCGTAGGACGGCGTGTGGGCGCCGCCCCAGACCTCGACGTGGTAACCGCGCGGGAAGTCGAGCTGCTTGTTGTCCAGCCACCACGGCATGTAGAGGTGCATGCCTCCCACGCCGTCGTGGTTGTGCGGCACGCGGTCCACCATCTTCGGGATGAACCCTCCCACGTCCGTGCCGGTCGTGTCGGTGATGTACTTGCCCACCGTGCCGCTCGCGTTGGCCAGGCCGTTCGGGAACCCCGCCGACTTGGAGTTGAGCAGTAGTCGGGCGGACTCGAGCGCGCTCGCCGCGACCACCACCACCTTCGCCCGGACATGCTGATCGGTGCCGGTCGTCTTGTCCACGTAGGCGACGCCGGTGGCGCGACCGCTCTTGTCCACTGTCACCTCGCGCGCCATCGCGTTGGTCAGGAGCGTGAGCTTGCCGGTGGCGAGCGCCGGGGCGATCAACACGTTGGTGGAGGTGAAATTCGCGTTGACCTTGCAGCCGCGGTTACACTGGCCGCAGTAATGACACGCGGCCCGGCCGTTCAGCGGGCGCGTCAGGATCGAGAGCCGCGAGGGAATGCACGTGATGCGCAGCTTGTCCGCGGCCTGCTTGACCAGCAGCTCGTGACAGCGCGGTTTGGGCGGCGGCAGGAACACGCCGTTCGGCTCGTTGGGGAGGTTCTCCTTGCTGCCGAAGATCCCGATCAGCCGATCGATCTTGTCGTAGTACGGCGCGACATCCTCGTAGGAGATCGGCCAGTCGTCGCCCAGGCCGTCGCGACTCTTGCGCTTGAAGTCGTAGGGGCCGAACCGCAGCGAGATGCGGCCCCAGTGGTTGGTGCGCCCCCCCACCATGCGGGCCCGCCACCAGCTGAACTCGGTGCCGGGCGCCCGCGTGAAGGGCTCGCCCTCGATCTCCCAGCCGCCGATACACGCGTCGAACTCGCCGAACGGTCGCTCCTTGGTGGACTTGCCGCGTCGGGGGGACTCGTAGGGCCAGGTCAGCATCGCCGAGTCCTTGGAGTTGTCCCACGGCGCGCCCGCTTCCAGCACCATCACGTCGGCTCCCGCCTGGGTGAGCGCGTAGGCGGCCATGCCGCCGCCCGCCCCCGAGCCGACGACACAGACGTCGTAGACCTTCGCTTGCGGGAAGAACGTCATGCTCTCGAGCGTCCTTTGCCTAGACGTTGCACACCGCCGCGGCCTCGCGCAGCGATGTGAGCGGATCGCGCGTGGGCACGAACTCGTGCGCCACGAACCCCGGGAATCCGGTGTCGGCGATGGCCGCCGCGACGGCGTGCCAGTTCAGCTCCTGCGTGGTGTCCAGCTCGTGACGACCGGGCACGCCGCCGGTGTGGAAGTGGGCGATCCAATCCCGGTTGTCGCGGATGGTGCGGATGATGTCGCCTTCCATGATCTGCATGTGATAGATGTCGTACAGCAGCCGGACGCGCGGCGAGCCCACCGCCTTCACGACCGCGACCCCGAACGCCGTCCGGTCGCCCTGGTAATCGGCGTGATCCACCTTGCTGTTCAAGAGCTCGAGGCACACCGTCACGCCCTGTGCTTCAGCGACCCCCTTGATCTGGTTCAGTCCGGCGACGCAGTTGTCGATCGCCTCCGCGTCGCTCTTACCACGCCGGTTGCCGAACATGGCGATGATGTTCGGGACGCCGTGCCGCGCGGCGAGGGGAAGGGCCTCCTCCAGCTCCCGCAGCAGCATCGCGTGGTTCGCCCGATCGTTGAAGCCCGTCGCGATGAAATCCCGGCGGTTCACGGCATACGCCATGGAGCACACCAGGCCGCACTGGCGTACCTGATCCCACTCGTCCCGCGTGAGCAAGTCGATCCCGCCGAGCCCGATGTCGAGCGCGGCCCGGCAGAGCTCCGGGAGGGGAATCTGGCGATACGGCCAGCGGCAGACGGACTGCTTCAGGCGGCCCGCGCCGCGGGGTGCGCTCGGCGATGCACTGCCCTTCAGGGCAGTGTCGTGCCGAGCCCAGGCTTCCGCCTGGGGACTAAGCGCGGCCGCTCCGAGCAGTCGCACCGCGTCCCGGCGCTTCATTAGAACTCAAGCCGCTTCAGGTAATCGCAGCTCGCCCGGATGGACGCGAACGGGTCCGCCGGCTGGTCGTGCTCGACGAAGAAGTGCCGGATCCCCGCTTGATCGCGCTGCGCGAAGATCTTCTTGAAGTCGATCTTCCCGGCACCCACGTCCACCATGCGGTGGGCGGGCGGGCCGGCCGAATCCTTCACGTGCACCATCGGGACGCGACCCGGCAAACGGGCGAAGTACGCCAGCGGATCCTGACCGCCCTTGACCATCCAGTACAAGTCGATCTCGAACTGCACGAGCTTGGGGTCGGTCTCCGCGATCAGCACGTCGTAGGGGAGGCGGCCCTCCGTCCGCGCGAACTCGAAGTCGTGGTTGTGGTAGGCGAACTGCAGGCCGGCGTCGTGGGCTTGGGCCGCCGCGCGGTTGAAGTCCTGGGCGACCCGCTTAAAGCCGTCCAAGGTTTTGCGCGCCTCCGCGGGAATCCACGGGACGACGATGTATTCGTGGCCGATCGCCTTCGCGACGTCGAGCGACGCGGTCCACTCGTCGGGCGCGAGCGATGCCATGTGCGCCGAAGGGGCCGCGAGCCCGTGATGCTCGAGCATCGCCCGGACCTCTTTCGGTGTGTGGCCGAAGTAGCCGGCGAACTCCACTTCGCCGTAGCCGGCCTCGGCGACCTTGGCGAGCGTCCCTTCCATGTCGTGTTCCATCGCCTGCCGCACGGTGTAGAGCTGGAGGCCGACGCGGTCGAGCTTGCGGCTAGGGGCTCGGTGATAGGGGCTCGGGGCTAGGGGCCACAAGGTCGGCCCAACCGCCGCAGCGCCGAGAGCCTTGATGAAGTCGCGTCGATCAGTCATGGTCGTTCTCTCCCTTGGTCCCGAGTCCCGAGCCCCGATCCCCTAGAGCTCGTGTCGTTTCATGGCTTCCACCGCGTACGCCGCCGCCCGCGCCGTGAGCGCCATGTACGTGATGGATGGATTCTGACACGCCGTGGACGCCATGCAGGCGCCGTCGGTGACGAACAGGTTTTTCACGTCGTGGCACTGGTTATGGGCGTTCAAGACCGACGTCTTCGGGTCGCGGCCCATGCGGGCGGTCCCCATTTCGTGGATGGTCAGGCCCGGCGGGTTGTCGTCCACAAACGGTTGGATGTCGCGCGCGCCCGCCGCCTCGAGCATCTCGGCCGCGGAGACCGACATGTCGTGCAGCAGCTTGCGCTCGTTGTCGCTCCACTGGCAGTGGATCCGCAGCGCCGGGACTCCCCAGGCGTCGACCTTTTCCGGATCGAGCTCCACGTAGTTGGTGGGGCGCGGCAGGCACTCGCCGAAGCCGTAAAATGAAAAGCCCCACGGTCCCGGCTTGAGCAGGGCTCGCTTGAGCTCCGCGCCGAATCCCGGCTGCGAGGCCGCCCGTCCCCAACCACCGCGTCCGCCGCCCCCCTGAAATCCGTAGCCGCGCAGGAAGTCAGGGCTCGGCGTCTTCACGTTGCGGAACCGGGGGACGTAGATGCCGTTGGGGCGGTTGCCGTGGACGGTGCGGTCTTCCATGCCCGGGATGGCGCCGTTCGCCCCGCCGCCCATCGCGTGGTCCATCAGGTTCCTGCCCAGCTCGCCGCTCGAGTTGGCGAGACCGGTGGGGAAGCGCGGCCCCTTGGAGTTGAGCAGGATGCGCGTCGATTCGAGTGTCGAGGCACACAGAAACACGATGCGCGCGCGGAACTCGAGCGGCTCGTGGGTTTGCCCGTCGATGACGCGCACGCCCGCCGCCCGGTCACGCTGCTCATCGTAGATCACGCTGTGAACGACACTGTAGGGCCGGAGCGTGAGCCGCCCCGTGGCGCGCGCCACCGGCAGCGTCACGCCGATGCTGTTGAAGTAGGAGTGGGTGATGCAGCCGCGCTCGCACGGGCCGCAGTAGTGACACGCCGCGCGTCCCCGGTGCGGTGCCGTGAGGATCGCCACCCGGCCGATGGTGACGACGCGCTCGGGGGCGAAGCGCTTCGCGACCCCGTCCCGGACGACCTGCTCGGCGCAGTTGAGCGCCATCGGCGGGAGGAATTTCCCGTCGGGCAGCTGCGGCAGGCCGAGCGCCTCGCCGCTGATCCCGATGAACTCCTCGACGTAATCGTACCACGGCGCGATGTCGGCATAGCGGATCGGCCAATCCACCCCGAAGCCGTCGCGCGCGTTGGCTTCGAAGTCGAGGTCGCTCCAGCGGTACACCTGTCGGCCCCACATGATGGACTTGCCACCCACCTGGCGGCCGCGGATCCAGTGGAACGGCTTGTCGGCGTCGAAGGTGTACGGGTTCTCGCGGTCGTTGACGAAGAACTTGCCGCTGTACTCGTTGCACGCGTAGCAGTGGCGCTGGATGAACTGGTCGCGCTCGAGCGCCTTGCGGTCCCCGAAGCCCCGGAACTTCATCTCCCAAGGGGGTACGTGCTCGACGTAATCCCGCGCGGGGTCGATCGGCCGACCGGCCTCGAGCACGAGCGTCTTGAGCCCGCGCTCGCACAGCTCCTTCGCCGCCCACCCGCCCGTGATGCCGGAGCCGACGACGATGGCGTCGAAGCTAGGCGCCGCCATCAGTAGTCCCCCGGGCCCGCACGCCAGCGGCCGAGCTCGCTGCACGCGTCATACGAGCCCGGAATCGTCTGGTAGTGCAGCTCCGCCGTGGCGCCGACCTCCGACGTGCAGTAGCCGTACACCGTGAGGAATTTCATGCGCTGGAAAAACGGGGGCTGCGCGTCGGCCTTCCCGGTGCGCCGCTCCTGTGCTTCGGTGTCGAGCTGGGTGAGGAGCGTGGCGCGCTGCGCCTCCGTGGCCGTCAAGAAGTCGGTGCCGAAGGCGGTGTGTGCCCGGGCGTCGACGTCGGCGAGCCCCGCGAGAAAGCTGGCACGGTCGTCGTCCGTGGCCCACTCCGCCAGCAGCAGATCGATGAACCGATCGACCTGCGCCGCGCGCGCGCCGGGGGTGTCGGTGGCCGGAATGATCAGCTCCGCCATCGTGGCGACGGTCTCGCTCTGGTGCGGATCGAGCACCTGGAGGTCGCGGCTCCGCGCCCGGCGGTGCGCCCGGCGCCCTGTGGCGGCGAGGCGCCCGGGGGAAAGCCCGGACAACGGCGGCAGCAGGGCGGCGGTGCCGAGAGCGCGGACCAGGTCTCGCCGGTTCATCGGGAACGCAAAGATCGGCGCGGTGCGGCGCCGCCGCTAGGTCTCCGGGGACGTTGACAGGTGCACCGGCGTATGTATGTTTATGCATCCTACTGCATAAACCACAAAGGAGCGCGACATGGGGCCGTTGGTGGTGCTGGCGTATTCGGGCGGACTGGACACATCGGCGATCGTGCCCTGGCTGCGCGAGCGATACGGCGCCCGGGTCGTGTGCTTCGCGGCCGACGTGGGGCAGGGAGGCGGCGAGCTCGCGGGCCTGGCGGAGAAAGCCAAACGCTCCGGCGCGGCGGATTGCGTCATCGAGGACCTGCGCGAGGAGTTCGTCCGCGACTTCGTGTTCCCCACGCTCCGTGCCGGGGCCGTATACGCCAGAACCTATCTGCTCGGCACCTCGATGGCGCGACCGGCGATCGCGGCCCACCAGGTCGCCCTCGCCCAGCGCATCGGCGCGCAGGCAGTGGCCCACGGCTGCACCGGGAAGGGAAACGACCAGGTCCGCTTCGAGCTCACCTACACCGCCCTCGCACCCGAGCTGCAGGTGATCGCCCCGTGGCGGGAGTGGGCGTTCAAGGGCCGCGAGGACCTGATCGCTTACGTCAGGGCGAAAGGCATTCCCGTCCAGGCGACCGTGGAGAAGCCGTACTCGACCGACCGGAACCTGTGGCACTGCTCCCACGAAGGCGGCATCCTCGAAGACCCCTCCCAAGAAGCTCCCGAACACATTTTCGTGATGACCAAGAACCCGGTCGATGCGCCCGCCGAGCCGGTGGTGGTGCACGTCGGTTTCGAGGAGGGGACCCCTGTCGCGGTGGACCACGTGCCGCTCGGACCCGTCGAGCTGCTCGAGGCCTTGAACGACGTCGCGGGCGAGCACGGCGTCGGCCGCGCGGACGTGGTGGAAGATCGCTTGGTCGGTATGAAGTCGCGCGGCGTTTACGAGACGCCGGGTGGCACGCTGCTCTACGCCGCGCACCGCGAGCTCGAGCAGCTGGTGCTCGACCGGCGTACGCTGCGCCTCAAGGACGAGGTGGCCCTGCGCTACGCCGACCTGGTGTACGACGGGCGCTGGTGGACGCCCGAGCGGGAAGCGCTCGACGCGCTCGTCTCGAGCACCCAGAAACGCGTCACCGGGTCCGTGCGGCTCAAGCTGTACAAGGGGAGCATCACCGTCGCCGGTCGGGAAAGCCCGTACGCGCTGTATCTGCCGTCCTATGCGACGTTCGGCAAGGACAACGTGTACAACCAGAAGGACGCCGAGGGCTTCATCCACCTCTACGGCCTCGCGATGAAGATCGAGGCCGGCCTCGAAGCAGTGCGCCGAGAGCAGGGCGTCGGCGCGGCTGCAGACTGATGACCCGGCACCCCACCGAGACGCCTCCCCCTTCCCCCGCTTCGCCCCCGTCCCCGCCGCACCAGATGTGGGGCGGCCGGTTCACCCTGGGGCCCAGTCAGGCGCTCGACGCCTTGAACCGCAGCCTGCCGGTGGACCACCGGTTGTGGCCTCAGGACGTGATCGCCAGCAAGGCGTGGGTACAGGCGCTCGGTCGCGTCGGCGTCCTCACGCCGGTGGAGGAGTCCCAGCTGCTGGACGGGCTGGACCGGGTGGCCGAGCGGCTCGCGGACGGCGCCGCAGTGGGTGCGCCGGACGAGGACGTGCACACGCTGGTCGAGCGGCTCCTGTACGAGGAAGTCGGCCCCGGGGCCGGGAAGCTGCACACCGGTCGCTCGCGCAACGACCAAGTCGCGACCGACCTGCGCCTCTGGACGCTGGACGCGATCGATCAACTCGACGCCGAGCTGGCGGCGCTCGGCGCAACGCTCGTCACCCGCGCTCGGGAGGGGACCGACGCGATCCTCCCCGGCTACACCCACGGCCAGCGAGCGCAGCCGGTGCGCTGGGCCTACGTGCTGCTCGCCCACGCCTGGCCGCTCGTACGGGATCGCCAGCGGCTCGCCGATGCCCGCCGGCGGGTAGCGGAATTGCCGCTCGGCTCCGGAGCGCTCGCCGGATCGGGGTTCGCCGTCGACCGCGTGCTGCTGAAGGAAGCGCTCGGCTTCCGCTCGGTGTCCGCCAACGCCCTGGATGTCACCGGCGATCGCGACTTCGTGGCTGAGGTGCTGTTCGCCATCGCCCTCGTGGGCACGCACCTCTCGCGGCTCGGCGCCGAGCTGATCCAGTACGCCAGCTCGGAGTACGGCTTCGTGCGGCTCGCCGACGACTTCAGCACGGGGTCGAGCCTGATGCCGCAGAAGCGCAATCCCGACGTGTTCGAGCTCGCCCGCGCGAAGTCGGCGCGGCTGCTCGGTGACCTGGTGGCACTGCTCACGACCCTCAAGGGGATTCCGGCGGGGTACTCGAAGGATCTGCAAGAGGACAAGGCGTTGTTGTTCGACGCCTGCGACACGCTCGCTGTCGTGCTGCCGGCAGTGACGGGTGCCATCGCCTCACTCGCGGTCGACCGCCAGCGGATGCATGCCGCGCTGGACGCTTGCCTCCGCGCTACCGATCTGGCCGACCTTCTGGTCGAAGCCGGTGTGCCGTTTCGGGAGAGCCATGGCCTCGTGGGGAAGCTGGTGCGCGAGGCAGAGCGCGCAGGGGTGCCGCTCGACCGCGTACCCGAGGCCGTGGCCGCCGGAATCCACCCCGCTTTGGGGGCGGCCTTGACGCAGCTTGGAACCTGGGAGGACAGCGTGGAAGGCCGGGCCACCCCGGGGGGAGCGTCGCGTAAGTCCGTGGAGGATCAGCTAGAGGAGCTTCGCAAGCTGTTCGCCGCGGCGGGGGGCACTTAACCATCGCTCTTGCCGCGCGTTAGGCGGTTGTGTAGCATACTGAGCCGTCCGCTCGTCACCCGGGCGCGACGGCTGCTTTTTTCACCGGGAGATTGCGGTGCGCTGCCTCGCGCTGAACGCCTCATTCGAGCCTCTGACGATGGTGCCCGTACGCCGGGCGCTCCGCCTCGTCATTGACCGCAAGGCGGAGATCGTCGAGGCGGACGGTTCCGTAGTGCGCAGCGAGCGCCTCCAGATCCCCCGGCCTGCCGTTATCCGTCTCGTCAAGTTCGTCCACGTGCCGCGTCGCTTCCGCCGTCAGGTCACCAACACCTTCCTCTTCGCTCGTGACAACTACCGCTGCCAGTTCTGCGGGCGCAGCCAGCACGAGCTGCGGCACCGAGAGTGCCTGACACGAGATCACCTGGTACCGCTGTCGCGCGGCGGCACCAACGGATGGACCAACGTGTTGACGGCGTGCAGTAGCTGTAACACGCGGAAGGGCAATCTGCTGCCGGAGGAAGCCGGGATGCATCCCTTGCGGCCGCCGTTTGAGCCGCACTTCGTGCATCTCGCCTGGGCGGTGCGCCGCCTGACGTCGATCCAGTCCAAGTACATCCGGTTGTTCTACGGCGGCGACGTGCTCGCGACCCTCGAGGCGATGTGAGGGCCGCGGTCCTCTAGTTCCCCTCTCGGCTGAACGTCTCCGACCGCGCCTCCAGGGTGAGGCGCGGCAGGCCGGCGATGCGCACGAGAATCCGCTGCGCCCCCCGGGCCAGCGCGCCGCCCACGCTGCCCCCGCCGGAGACGGCGGGGCTCACGTCGCCCTTGAGCCAGCGCGTCAGCTCTTCCAGGTCCGTGTCGTTGAGCGTCGTCACGTCGAGGCGGCAGAGGAAGTAGAACTTCCCCGACCCTTTGGGCGTGAGCCGGACGCGGTAGGGGATCTCGAGCGCCCGCTCCAGGCTGTCGGCGGTGGCGAAGCGCGTCACCGCCCCGCCGGTTCGGATCAGCACGAAGTCGTCGGCGAGCGGGTCGTGGTGCGCCACGGCGTCCCAGGACCACTCGCTCACGAACTGGTCGAACCACCCCGAGCGCGCGCGCCACAGCTCGAGCCGGTAGTGCAGTCGTAGGGGGAAGCCCGAGCGCATCAAGCCGAGGAACTTGCCGTCGGCGAGCAGGGCCGTGGCTTGGACCCGGGGCACTTCGTTCTGGAGGATCACGGTCAACGACGGCTCTTGCGCTTCGGCCGGTGAGGCGGCCGCCGCGCAGGCCAGCAGGGCCAGGAGACCGAGCCCCCCGCCCGCCCTCACCTCAGAAGCGATGGTCGAGTCGTACCGTGAATCGCAAGGGCTCGCCCGCGGTCACCGCCTTCGACATGTAGAGGCCGAACCCACCCCAGTCGACGCCCAGTCCGAGGTCCGCCAGCCAACTCCCCGGCGTCGGCAGCCGGTTGCTCGGCAGTCGGCCGGGCCCGCTGCCGACCAGCCACGCCTGGCCGGCGTCGCCCAACACCACGAGGTCGAGCCCGCGCAGCTCGAGCAGCGATTTCGACTCCTCGTCCTCCGGTTGCGACGAGTTGTACGCCCAATGCAGCGAGATGTGGCCCCGGTACTCCGCCTGGGCGAGGATCACGCGGTCGCACGCGGCGACGAGCGTTCTCGCGAATGCCGGGTCGGTGACGTCGCGGTCGCAGGCGCTGTGGCGGAAGCGGTATCCGGACAGCGGGTCGGCGCCGCCGATCGACAGCCGGTGCTGCAGGGGCAGCGGGTCACCACCCACCCAGCCGCCGGCGAGAACCCGCAGATTCACGCGACCCGACGGGCTGATCCGGGTATAGCGGCGGAGATCGAGGAATAGACGCGAAAACTGGTACGATCCGTCCGTGGGAATCGGACCCCGCACGGTCGTCGGTACGCCCGTCTGGGGGTTCACGTCCTTGCTGCGCGAGTTGTCGAGCTCCGCTCGCAACAGCCAGCCCGCTGTGGGATCGGTGTGATCGTTGCGGGTGTCGATCGTGACCGCGCCGCTGAGCGTGGTGTAGTGTCCCTCGTCGATCGGTGGGTTGGGGCGCCACGGTTGATCGTTGCGGAACACGGTCCACGGGTCGCGTGCCGCCACGCTCGTTTGCCAATCGTGCCGTAGCTCCAAGGTGAGGTTGAGCGGTCGGGTGGGCTGGAAGAAGGCGCGGCCCGCGATCCCCTTGTTCAGGTAGTAGTCGCGGTAATCGCGCTGGAACAGGAAGGCGGCCCAGCCGACCTCGGAGTTGTGGAGCCCCCAGTCCTCGACGGGGGCCACCACATCGTAGACGCGGAACTCGGCGCCGTACGCGGGGACTTCGCCCGACCGCAGCTCGGTGCGCAGCATGTAACCCAAGTCGCTGCGGCGGTCGGTCAAGTCGCCCGCAGTGCGGAATACGCCCAGGGCGTCGAGCCGGAACCGCACGTTCTGCTGGAGCTTCCAGTCGAACACCGGGCCGAACACCACCGGCAGCCCCTCCACCCGATTGAAGGTCCCGCCGGTGGCGAGGGTGAGGGCGGAGCGCGAGTCGGCCGTGCCCCACGACTTTTCGACGCCGAGGTTGCGGAGCCAGCGGCGCGGGTTCACCCGCGCGAGGGCGATTTCGTCGCCCTGGGTGCGGTAGCCCAGCGGCGCGCGGTACAAGCGCACCTCGCCGGCGATGGCCGCGCCGGGCGCCCGGGTCACCGTGCCGCCGATCACGATCAGCTCGCCGGAGATCACGCCGCCCGAATCGACCGTGGCGTCCCCATTGATCACGAGCAGGCTGCCCTGAATGCGGCCGGCGACCCGAACGGCCCCGTTCCGCACCGCCACGTCGCCGCGCCACTCGTTGCCCGCCGGCAGACGCGAGCGGCCCACCAGCCGGGTGGTAGTGGCGGCGTTGTAGAACCGGATCGCTTCTTCGGCGACCAGCCGCGGCAGCTCCCCCGGCGGCAGCGCGACACTCGCGCTCTCGGGGTTGATGACGATCGTCGTGTCTTGGGCTTGGGCGACCGCCGGGCCGAGCAGGCACAGCAGGGTCGCGACGCGCGCGCGCATGGAGCAAGCCTTGATTGGGGGCGCCGGCAGCTCGTGCATGGGCCGTGCCGCCTCCGGCGCGGCGGCGGCGTGCTTGGCGGCGGGCGGTGGCAGCGGGAAGCGTGTCATCCCGTCACGTTGCGGGGAGGCTCGAGGCCGAGCCGCCGCATCCGGCGATACAGGTTGGCGCGATCGGTCGCCAGCCGGCGGGCGGCCTCCGCCACGTTGCCGCGGGCGGCGGACAGCGCGCGCGCGATCAGGGTGCGCTCGAAGTGGTCGAGCGCCTCCGCCAGCGCCACGTCCGCCCATTCGCCCGCCGGGGCAGCCGGCGCGCCGTCCTGGGGCACGACACGCGCCACGTCGTCCGCGCTGATCGTCGCTCCCGTTGCGAGAATCGCGAGCCGCTCCACCAGGTTCGCGAGCTCGCGCACGTTCCCCGGCCAGCCGTACGCGGCGAGCAGCTGCACGGCGCCGGTGTCGAACCGCACCGGTCGCCCCAGGCGCCCGGCTTGCCGCGCCGCGAAATGTTGCACCAGCGGCGCAACGTCCTCGGGCCGCTCGCGCAGCGGCGGGATGTGCACCGGCAGCACGTTCAGCCGGAACAGCAGGTCCTCGCGGAACTGTCCCTGCTGCGCGGCCTTGCCCAAGTCCTTGTTGGTCGCCGCGATCACGCGCACCTCCACGGTGAGCGGCCGCTCGCCACCGAGTCGCTCGATCACGCCGGTCTCGAGCACGCGCAGCAGCTTCGCCTGGGCCTCGAGGCTCAGGTCGCCGACCTCGTCCAGGAACAGCGTGCCGCCGTCGGCGAGCTCGAAGCGACCCACCCGCCGCTCGGTAGCGCCCGTGAACGCACCTCGCTCGTGGCCGAACATCTCCGACTCGACCAGGTCCTTCGGAATGGCCGCGCTGTTGACGCACACGAAGCGCTGCGCCGCGCGTGCGCTCTGGCGGTGGATCGCGGAGGCGACGAGCTCCTTGCCCGTTCCCGACTCGCCGGTGATCAACACCCGCGCCTCGGTGGGCGCGACGCGCGTTATCAAGGCGCGCAGCTGCTCCATCGCCGAGCTCACGCCCACCAGCGGGTCGGCGTGGCCCAGCGCTTCGTGAAGCCGGCGATTCTCGGCCAGCGTGCGCGACAACTCGAGCGCGGCGCGCAGCGTGGTGAGCACCCCTTCGGGCGTGAGCGGCTTCTCGAGGAACTGAAACGCGCCGAGCTTGGTGGCGCGCACCGCATCGGCGAGGTTCGCCTTGCCGCTCATCATCACCACGGGAACGTCGGGCGCGGTGCGCTTGAGCTGCTCCAAGGTCGCCAGTCCGTCCGGCCCGCCCGGCATCATCAGGTCGAGCAACACGGCGTCGGGCCGCTCCCGCTCGACGGCCGCCAACCCCGCGGTCCCGTTGGCCGCTTCGGCGGTCTCGAACCCCTCCGATTGCAGCAACGCCGCCACCATCTTGCGGATGTTGGGCTCGTCATCCACCAGCAGGATGCGCGGGCTCATGACGTCGAAAGCACGATAGAAAACGTGGCGCCGCCGCCCGGCGTCTCCGAGACCGTGATCGTGCCGTGATGCGTCTCGACCGTCTGCCGCACTAGCGCGAGGCCAAGGCCGGTCCCGTCCCGTTTGGTCGTGAAGTAGGGTTCGAACACCCGCTGCCGTAGGTCCTCCGGGATGCCCGGGCCGTGGTCCGCGATCGTGACGACCACGCCCTCCCCGTCTCGGTCCACTCCGACATCGATCGGCCCGCGGCCCCCCATCGCCTCGGCGGCGTTGCGCAGCAGGTTCGCGAAGGCCCGCCGCAGTGGATCGTATTGACCCAGGATCGTGCACCGCTCCCCGTTCGCGCGCACCGACACCTCGACCCCCGGCGGCACCGCACTCTTCCCCAGGTCCACCAGGAGGTCGACCAGATCGACTTCACTCTTCGGGCCCTCCGGCAGCCGCCCGAACTCGGCGAACTCCTTGGCGAGCCGCTCCAGCCGCTCGGTCTCGGCCCCCAGCACTTCCACTGCCATCGCCATTGGGCCGTCCGCCTGACCGGCTGACCGCCGCAGTTGATCCACCCCGATCCGCATCGCCGTGAGCGGGTTCTTGATTTCGTGGGCCACGCGGCGTGCCACTTCTCGGAAGGCCCGCAGTCGCTCGGCCTCGAGCTCCTTCTCGCGTGCCGCGTCGAGCGCCGTCGCAAGCTCCCGCAACGCCTGACGCAGCGCCTCGAACTCGGGGGCCCCGCGCGTAGGCGGCCCCGCTGGGAGCGGCATGCGGCGCCGGATGAGCCGGGTCCAGCCCACCAGCTCGTCGATCGGCCGCGACAGTTGGCGCGACAGGTGTCCCGCCATCCGAACGCCTGCGAACACCGCGAACGCCCCCAGCACGACGACCACGCCCGCGAACCCGCCCGCGTAATAGCGCAGATAGGTTTCGGCCCGACGCGCCAAGGTCACGGAATTCGAGAGTTGCTCGAGGTGCTGCCGGAACGCCACCCGCTCGCGCGCCGTGAGGCGCGTCGTGTCCATCTGTTCGATCAACTGGCGCGCGGACGCCGCAACCTCTTCGAGCGCCACCCGCGCCCCCGCCGACGGCGCGACGGTGCGCACCGCCAGCGCCCACCCCACGACGGCCAGGGCGGTCGGCGCCGCGGTGAGTGCGACCAGGATGAAGAAGATCCGCTGGCGGAATGCGAGCGCCATATTTGACGGGGCAATCTAGGTGTTCGGCACCCGTGTGACAATTCGACACGCACTCAAACGCGGAATGCGGAAGTCGGAACGCGGAACAGGTGATCCCCGCGCCGGCCCGTCGGTTCCGCGTTCCGCGTTCCCACTTCCGCGTTCTGGAGATCCCATGAAGTCCCACACCCACTACCTCTGGTTCAACACGAAGCGCCGCCAGGAGATCATCGACATCACCGATGCGGTGGCCGAACAGGTGCGGGAGAGCGGCATCCAGGAGGGGTTCGCCCTGGTCAGCGCCATGCACATCACGGCCTCGGTGTTCGTGAATGACCACGAATCGGGCCTTTGGGCCGACATCCTCAAGTGGCTCGAGGAGACGGTGGCGCCCTGGGACCCGGGGCGTTACCGGCATAACGAGACGGGAGAAGACAACGCCGCCGCGCACTTGCGCAGCCTCACGATCGGTCACGAGGTGATCGTGCCGGTCACCGACGGGAAGCTCGACTTCGGGCCCTGGCAGCGGGTGTTCTACGGTGAGTGGGACGGGCAGCGCAAGAAGCGTGTGATCGTCAAGGTGGTGGGAGAGTGATCAGGGCGATGCCGAAGCGGCATGGATTCATGCGACAACGCTCCATCACGACCTTCACGCGGTACGACGCCGTCTGGGGAGGCGTGAGCCGCACCACCGGTGCGTTTTCGCTCGCGCGGTCGGCTGCCAGGTCGTGGCTCGCAAGGTCGGACAGTACGAGACCGAGGCGCTCGCAATCCTCGTCGCAAGTGCCCACCACGAAGTAGGAGACCCCCGCATTGAGTGTTAATGTCAGCGACGCCGACTCGTCGGTATCGAGCGCGCCGACGCGTGCCACGGCGGACCGCACGGCTCCCTTCGCACCGAGTGACGCCATGGCCCGCTCGAGCTGGCCGCGCACCTGGCGCTCCCACCGATCGCCCTGCGCGAGCGCTACCGGCGTCGCGAACACCGATGCTAAAGCGAGGGCGACGGTCACGCGCACGTTCATCTGACCTGTCGCCGGACGGCGCCGAGAGCGACGGCGACCACGGCGAGTCCTGCGAGCAGAATGCCAAGCGCCGCGCTGCTGGTGGGCGGGGCCGCCCCGAGCGGGAGCCGCGGCACGAAGCGGCGCTGCCAGCGCTCGGTCCACTCGCCCACCGGCATCTTGAGCGCGATTGCGAGGGCGGTGTCGACCGGTTCCGTCGAACTCCAGAACCGCAGGAACCGATCGTGACCCACCTCCCGCGCCACCTCTGCCAGATAGCGATCGCTGTAGAGGACGCGTTGGCTCCGCCACCACCCCCGGGTATCGCTCTCGAGGAATTGAGGTGGGGAATCGTCGGTTGTCTCCTCGGCACCCCAGAGAACGGCGGCCTCGCAGCTCATGGTTCGGCCGCCCAGGCAGGCGATCGCGGTGACCGGGAAGCGGTAGACACTCCACCACGACCACCTCCAGCGTGTCCCGTCCTGGTACATCACAAAGGACTCACGTCGCTCCGGCGGTGCTCCGTCCCAGGCGGGGGAGCCGGCCAGGTCATAGCCCCGCTTGGTCAACCAGCGTCGTACTCCCTTGCCTGGGGCACCGTAGGCAGCATAGAAGGCACACGGCCCGAGGCCGCTCCGGAGCCAGTCTTCGACTCGCGGGTTTCTCGCCGGCGGCTTGACCGCGAGCAGAGTGCCTGTCCAAAGCCAGGCGGGGATCAGCGCCACGCAGGTGGTCCGATCGCTCGAATCGGGAAACAGGTAGGCGGGCCCAGCAAAGTCCTGAGTGGGTGTTTCGGCGGGGTTGGCCGAAACGGTGCGCCGTAGATCGACGACCAGGCCCACCGAGACCTTGGTCACGCCGAGCCTCAAGTGGCGCGCGACAGTATCCAGTGCGGGGCTCAGCACTTCGTGGGCGAACGCTGCGAGCGAGTCGGGTGCCTCGACGAGCAGCGTCGGCCCCGGCGCGTCTCGCTCGCGCCGTCGCAGCAATTCCGGCTGCAGCCGCCTGCGATACTCCGGGAGCCGCAGCGCCAGGTTCGCCGCACGCCACTGAGCGGCGAGCGCTTGCGCACGTAGCCGCGCCGGAGTCTGTCGGAACGGCTCGTCGCGCACCCCGGCCTCCCGCGCCGCGCCGCGCGGCGGCAGGTACGCCATCGCGACGGCGCCGCATGCGAGCAGCGCCGCCGCCAGCCACCACCTCAGCTCACGCGCCATCGCGAGCTCCGTAGGGCGCACACCGCGAAGACGGCCGTCCATCCGAGCGCAACCCACGGACCCCAAGGGGGAACGGTGACGGGCGCCGGTCGCGCGGCGAGGATCTCCGCTCGCCACAGCGAGACGAGGCTATCGACGCTCACACCGGCGGCGCCGGCGAGGCGCTGGGGGATCGGCAGCGCCGGCGTCGCGATCAATCGGTGATACGCCTCCCGGCCACCGAGCCGCAACGCGATGTGCACCAGTGCCGCGCGGGCGTCGTAGGTCAGCGGTCGTGGTAGCACTCCCGGGGGCAGCGACCGCAGCAGCTCGGTGCACGCCGCATCACTGCCCGCTCCGCACGACTGCAGCGTCGGCTTGCGCGCGCCATGATCGAGGTAGCCGAAGTATTCCGCGAACGACCGCACGACCAAGGCGCGTCGCTCGCCGACGCTCGGGTACCACTGCCGCAGCGGGTCGGGCGACTCGGCGAGGCCGAGCGCGTTGCGGCAGTCGTTCATCACCCCAAGGAAACAGCTCCGCGCCGCCTGCGAGGGAGCCGTCACGAGCTGCACATACACCGCCGCGCGGGCCTGCTCGGGGCGAACGATCGGAACCACCAGCCCTCCCAGCCAGTTGTGCAACGCCGCGTCGGGCTGGCCGATCGGCACGTTCGTCACCAGGATCATGGCGAGCGACGTGACGTCCTGGTCCCAGGGGACTTGGATCGCGCCACGCAGCGTCGGTTTCGGACTGGTGGTGTCGGGGTCGTACGGCGCGATGAGGTAGGGGCGCTGCGCGAGCTGCCGGGCCTCGGTGCCGTACAGGCTGTCGATGACCGGCCAGGCGCGGGACGCGGCTTCCCGCAGGCGCGCCGGGGACGGGTTTGTGACGATCCGCAGCGCGCCGACGCTGATCGTGTCCGTACCGCCGGCCGCCCGCGCGTGGTCGAGGCTGTCTACCATGTCCGCCAGGGCGCTTGCCCGGCGCCACTCGCGAACCAGGCTGTCCGCGCGGGCTTGCAATCGGGGAACGTCTTGCCCCGAGAGCGACTGGACCGCGACGGCGAAGAGCGGGAGCAGCAAGCGTTTCGTAGCACGCCCCTGAAACGGTCGGATCAACGCCGCGCATTCCGCGGCCGGGGGCTGCCATCCTTCTTGCAGCGCCGGGCTACACATCGATCAGCATCCAGCGTCCGGTGAAGATGGCGAGCGGCCCCGGCCAGTTGAGAACCGCCACCTGCAGCTCCCCGAACACGTCGAGGTCGACGTTCGCCACGCTCGCCACGATCTGTAGCAGAATCACGCTCCCGATCACCGCGAGGATGATCCCCGCGGTCCGTGCCGTCCCCGCGGACACGGCAAAGAATACGGCATACGCCACGAGCACTGCGAGCGCGAATCGCGCGGCCAGCGCGAGAGCGTATCCCCGCAGTCCGACGGGAATGGTTGCGCTCCACGTCGCGAGTATGGCACCAGCCAGCACCGCCAGGATCGGTAGCGCGAGCAGTGTGGCGCCGCTCGCGAACCGCAGCAGGACGTAACGCCAACGTGCGACCGGGAGCGACAGGGCGTGGACGTGGCGCCCGCGATGATCGGGGGCCCAGGTGGCGATCGCGACCAGCAGCCCGAGTGCGGCGGCGAGTACCGGGTACAACACTCCCCAGGACTGCACTGTCTGAAGCAGCGCACCGGCGGCGAGCGCGCCCCGGTCCCCGCTCGCCGCGCCCTGCACCGATACGATCGGCAGCGCGAATCCCGCCAGGCTTCCGAGCACAATGATCAGGCGGGACCATTTCCACTGGGTGTAGAGGATCACGTCGAACATGTTGACCTCCTAGCCGCGCGGAGCTCGAAACGTGCGAAGCAGCTCCACGAACCCCTCCTCGAGATCGAGGTCGATCACGTCGTTGAGGGCGGCCCCGACGGTCTCGAAATACGCCGCCATTGCGGGCTCCCAATCGCGAACCACCCACGTCTCGACGCGCCCGTTGGCGCGCTCGCGCGCCAGGATCACGAACGGCGCGTCGGCGACAGTCGGCGGGGCATCCGCGACACGCAGTCGCTTTATCCCGTTCTTGAAACGGTCCATCGGCACCTCGGTGATGAGCCGACCGTTGTCCATGACGCCGATCCAGTCGCAGATGCGCTCCAGCTCGTGGACGAGGTGACTGGAGATGAAGACGGTGGCCTGGTGTTGCGACACGTAGTCGAGCAGCGCCGACAACACGTCCCGACGCACCACGGGGTCGAGCCCGTCGGTCGGCTCGTCGAGCACGAGCAGCTCCGGTCGCTGCGCCAAGGCGAGCAGCGTCATCAGCTTGCCTTTCTGCCCCTTCGACAGGCGGCCGAAGGTGTTCCGCTCTTCGAGATCGAACTGGCGCAGCAGCTGCTCCGCTCGCGGCCAGTCCCAGGTCGCATAGAACGCCGCCTGGAAGCGCAGCGACTCGCGCACCGTGAGCGTGGGGTCCAAGTGCGGCTGCTCTGGGACGTACCCGACGCGGGCGAGGACGCGCGGCGCATTGGCGGGGATCTCGTCGCCCAGCACGGTGATGCGACCGGACAGGGGGCGCAGCAACCCCAGCGCCAAGCGCATCGTGGTGGTCTTGCCGGAGCCGTTCGGACCGAGGAAACCGTAGATGGAGCCGGACCGAACGTTCAAGTCCAGATTGCTGATCTCGAACGTCCTGCTGGCGCGATACCGCACCTGGTGGAGCTCGACGGCGTTGGTCATGGTGTTCCCACTCCGATTTCCTCCGCGATGGCCGCCTGCAGCTCTTGCCGCGACACGCCGAGGCGTCCCGCTTGAGCGAGCATCTCGTGCACCAGCGCCGCGGCTTGCCGTGCGCGCTCGCGCGCCCGCCCTGCGGGAGCGACTTCCCGCACGAACGTGCCCGCACCCTGTCGCATCTCCACGAATCCGTCGGTCTCGAGGTCGCGATAGGCCTGGACGACCGTCGCGGGGTTCACTCGCAGCTGCGCCGCGAGCTGTCGCACCGAGGGGAGCGCCGTGGCAGGGTGTAGCTCACCCGCCGCGATCGCGACTCTGACGCGATTCGCGATTTGCGCGTACAGCGGCGTGGGGCTGCGTGGGTCGAGATGCTCGAACACACTCAGTCGCTGTGTATCATTGTAACGATACAGTGATACAAAGGAGGAGTGCTGTCAATGCCAGTCTGGTGGCGCGCAGTAGCCATTGGGACGCAAGTTGTTTATTTTCAAAGACTCCGAACGTTGTGAGGGACGTGGTAGACGTGGCGACACATCATCTGGCGGCGCTCTTCGCCGAGCGGGCGAAAGCGCATCCCGAGCGGGAGTTCCTCGTATTCGGGTCACGTCGGATGAGCTATGCGCAGGCCGAACGGGAAGCCCTGGCGCTCGCCGATGCGTTCGCCGGGCTGGGTGTGCAGCCGGGCGACCGGCTGGCCGTTGACCTGCCGAACTGGCCGGAGTGGGTGGTGACCTTCCTGGCGGCGGCCTATCGCGGCGCCGTGCTCGTCCCGCTCGATCCCTCGCTCAGCCTGCACGAGCTCAAGTACCAGTTGCGCCAGGCGGAAGTGCGCGCGGTGCACGGCGTCCCCACGATGTTCGAGCTCCTCATGCGCGATCCTTCGTTCGAGGAACAGCGACCCACTACGTGCCGCTCTGGGCTGGTGGCGGGGAGCCCGGTCTCCCCGGAGCTGGCCGGCCGGATCCGGCAGTGGTGCGACGTCCAGATCGCCTACGGGCTCACGGAAACGGGGCCCACGGTGACGATCACCCGTTTCGGGGATGCGCCCGAGCGGCGGACGCACACGGTCGGCCGAGCGGTCCCGGGAGTGGAGGTGCGCGTGGTGGATTTGCAGAGCGGCGCACTGCACGGGCCCGAGGCGGTCGGCGAGGTGGCGGTGAAGGGACCGAACGTCATGCTGGGCTACTACCGGATGCCCGGCGAGACGGCGCGGTCCCTCACCCCGGAGGGATTTTTCCTGACGGGCGACCTCGCCATCGTGGACGACGAAGGCTACGTCAGGATCGTCGGCCGCCGCAACGAGGTGATCATCCGCGGCGGCTACAAGATCTATCCCCGCGAGCTGGAGGACCTCCTCCGGACGCACCCTGCCGTGGGCGACGCGTGCGTCGTCGGCATCCCCAACGAGACGTTGGGTGAGCTGATCTGCGCCTGCGTCGTGGCCACGGAGGGATCCATCGTGACGGGCGACGAGCTCAAGGAGTTCTGCCGTGAGTCCGTCGCCGACAACAAAGTGCCCGACCTGGTGCGCTTCTTCGACGCCTTCCCGCTGACCGGGAGCGGGAAGGTGAAGCGACGGGAGCTCACGCAGGTCGTCGGCCTGGAACTGAGCGCAACCACATGACCCAGCCGCATGCACACTTGACACGGCCGCACAAAGAACCCCCCGCCCACGCGCCCAACGCGGCGCTGCTGATCGACTTCGACAACGTGACGATGGGGATCCGGTCGGACCTCCAGTCGGAGCTGCGGCGCCTGCTGCAGTCGGACATCATCAAGGGCAAGGTCGCGGTGCAGCGCGCCTACGCCGACTGGCGCCGCTACCCTCAGTACATCGTCCCGCTGGCCGAGTCCTCGATCGACATGATCTGGGCGCCCGCCTACGGATCGAACAAAAAGAACGCGACCGACATTCGCTTGGCGGTGGACGCGCTCGAGCTCGTCTTCACGCGGCCCGAGATCGGCACGTTCATCCTGCTGTCGGGGGATTCGGACTTCTCCTCCCTCGTGCTGAAGCTCAAGGAGTACGGCAAGTACGTGATCGGCGTGGGGATCCGCGAGTCGTCGAGCGACCTGTTGATCCAGAACTGCGACGAGTACTACTCCTACAACGAGCTCGCGGGGCTCACCAAGGAGTCCGATGTCACCCACGTGCGCCACGACCCGTGGGAGCTCGTGATCGAGGCCGTGAAGCAGATGACGGCGCACAACGACGTCATGCGCTCCGACCGGCTCAAGCAGGTGATGCAGGAGATCGACCCGACCTTCAACGAGAAGGATCTCGGGTTTTCGCGCTTCTCGAAGTTCGTGGTCGAGGCGGCGCACAAGGGACTCATCAACCTCACCAAGCTCGACAACGGGCAATACGAGATCGGGCTCGGGCCCGGTGTGCCCGGCGCCGCGGCGCAACCCACCGGGCTCCGTACCGAAGCGCCCCGCGAGGAGCGGTCCCGTGGACCGCGCCGTCGGCCCGAAGACGGCCGCGCCCGGCGCGCAGCGGGCGGGACTGGGGGCGGGGGCGGGGGGTTCTCGCTCGGCGAGGCGTACGGTCTCCTCAAGCAGGCCCTCTCGCGGCTGGGCGGCGGCGAGAAGCCGGTCAGCGCTGACCAGCTGCGGGACACCATGATCGAGCTCAAGGGCGCCGCGGCGGAGCCACTCGACCCGGAGCGCTTCCCCAAGCTGCTGCGACAGGCGCACGACGCCGAGATCATCGACCTCTCGAAGGAGGACGACGGCGCCTACGCCGTGAAGCTCCGCGAGGAGGGTCCTCCCCCTCCTCTCCCTCCCTCTCCCTCCTCCGGCGCGCCGGCCCCCGAGCCTGTCGCGGCGGGCGACTTCGACGAGGCGAACGATCCGCCGATGCCGGCGTCGTCGGCCCCGCCTTCGATGCGGCCGGCCGGCCCAGCAGGGGTCGTCCCGTCGCGCAGCGCGCGGTTCCGCCGCGGCTCGCGCGGCCCCCGCGTCGCGCCTCCCGAGGCCCCCAAGATCGGTGTCGTCGAGGTGGACCCGAACTTCAAGCCGCGCATCGAGCTGATTCCTAGCCGCTCCGCGGTCACCGAGCCGGCCGGGACCGAGGCGGCTCCCACCGCGCGCCCGCCGGTCGAGGAAGAGCGCCGCGAGCGCGGGGGGGGCGGGGGGGGGCGGCGGGGTGGTCGGGGCGGGCGCGGCGGTAGGGGACGTCGGGGAGGGGGGAGCGGTGGCGCCGGAGGGGGCGGAGGGACTTCCCCAGGTGAACGCCCGGAGCCGCGCGAACCCGCGGAGGGGAGCGGTCGTCGCGGCGGACGCGGTCGGGGTGGTCGGGGCGGGGGCGGAGGCCGGCCGGGCGGGGACGAACGCGACAGCGAAGAGCGCCTCGTGGCTCCGCGTGCTGCCCCACCGCCGGCACTGCCAGCTGCACCGGAGCCGGCGTCCGACGAGTCTGAAAGCCGAGACGCAGGGGATGAGGGTGAGGGTGGGGGTGGGGGCGAATCCTTCTGGTCGAAGGTGAAACGCGGACTCACTGGCGGCGCGTGAAGCGTGCGGCGCTCCCAGCGGCGTTCTACGCGCGACCGACATCCGTGGTCGCGCGTAGGCTTTTGGGCCAGATCCTGATCAGCGACGTCAACGGGCGGCGCGTCGCGGGTCGCATTGTCGAGACAGAGGCATACGTCGGCCCCGACGACCCCGCCTGCCACGGGTACCGGGCACGCCGCACCCGCCGCAACGCCAGCCTGTTCGGGCCGCCCGGCACCGCGTACGTCTATTTCACATACGGCATGCACTGGTGTCTGAACGCGGTGACCGAAGCCGTCGGGTTTCCCGCCGCCGTCCTGCTGCGCGCGCTGGAGCCGCTCACCGGATTCGCGACGATGCGCCGCCGGCGCGGTGACGTCCCCGATCGAGCGCTGTGCTCCGGGCCGGCCAAGCTGTGCGAGGCGTTGGGCGTGACCGGGCGGCTGGACGGTACCTCGCTGCAGCGCGGCGTGCTCCGCATCGTCCGCGACCCCTCGCGGCAGCGACGCGCCATCATCGTGACACCCCGCGTCGGCATCTCGCGGGGCGTGGATTGGCCGCTGCGGTTCCTGATCGCAGGCTCGCCATGGGTCTCTCGCTAGGACTCCTGCTCGTGCTGCAACAACCGATCATCCTCGACGGCCACATCGACACCCCGCAGCGGATGCTCGACATGAAGACCGACATCTCGGCTCGGCTGCCGGACGGCCACGTCGACATCCCGCGGATGCAGGAGGGTGGCCTCTCGGCGGCCTTCTTCTCGATCTGGGTCGATGCGCGCTACGGGCCGGGGTCCGCGTTCAAGCGGGCGCTGGCCCTGATGGACGCGGTCCACGCGCTGGTGGACACGCAACCGCTGGCGGAGCTCGCGACCAACGCGGACGAGGTGCGAGGCGCCGTGAAGCGGGGCCACGTGGCCGTGCTCCTGGGCGTGGAAGGGGGGCACGCGATCGAGAACTCGCTCGAGAAGCTCGACTCCCTGTACGGGCGGGGCGTGCGCTACATGACGCTCACGTGGAACAACGGTAACGACTGGGCTGGCTCATCGACCGACGAGCTGCGTCACGGTGGCCTGACCGACTTGGGCAAGCGCGTGGTGCGCCGCATGAACGAGCTGGGCATGCTGGTGGACCTGTCCCACGTCTCCGACTCGACCTTCTGCTGCCGGCGCCTATGAAAGACGCGACGTCGCTGCCCCTCGTGGTCGCGAGCCTGAGGGCGCGCGGCTACGCGGACGGCGACGTCCGGAAGATCCTCGGCGAGAACTTTCTGCGCCTGCTCAGTGCCCTTCGCTGACTCCTTCCTTGGCAGTCCCCATGCTGTAGCGGATGCCGCCCTGGAACGTGTGAGTCGTGCCCTGTAGCAGGAAGCCCCGCGCCGACGAGGTCAGGATGTAGTGGCCGTACAGCGCGAGCCGCCCCTGCTTGATGTCGATCCCACCCATCCACCAGAAGAACGCCTTGCTCGCCGCAGCGTCTGCCTCGTCCTGCAGCTGGGTGAACTGCGACAGCGTCGTGCAGCTGGAGCAGGTTACCTGCGGATTCAGTAGCTGCATCAGGGCGAACCCGCCGCCGCCGAACGGCTCGACCCGTTTCTGTGCGGGGAAGGCGAGCACCCCCACCATGATGCGGCGCATGTCGTGAAACGCCACGTTGCCCGGCTCGATCGTCCCATCGGGCTCGACGATGGTTGTGTGCCGGTCCGAAAGGAAGAACGACTGCTCGTAGGCGACGTACAGCGCCGTCCGCTTACCAGTCACCAGCCAATGCCCGCCGAATGTCGGCTCGAAGGCGTAGCTGTCGAAGTTGGTCTTGAAGACAAACAGGCCGCCCTGCGCGCCCCAATACCACTTGTGGTTCCAGTCGCTGGGCCGCTGCTCGTACGTCGGGCCGCCGCGCGGCCGCACCGGCCGGGCCGGCTCGGGGACCTTGCCGCCCGCCGCGAGGATGGAGTCGCGCTTCTCCTTCGGGATCGGAGCCGGAGCCGGGGCCTCTTCGTGCGCACCGCCGCCCCCACCCAGGAAGAACGAGAGGCCGGCGGAGCCGGTCACGTTACCGACCCAAGTCGAGGTCAGGCAGCAGCTCTTGGGCGCGTAGTAGGCGCGCGCCTCGAGGCGCAGCGCCAGCCGGTCGGTGAGGAACAACCGGTCCCCCAAGGCGCCGTGTGCCGCGTGCAAGGCAAAGTTGTAGGGCGGATTCACTCCCATGTCGATCCGGGAATATCCCGCCAGCACGTAGAGGACATTCCGCTCGCCGCCGGAGTTGATCACGAGGCTCGCACTGGCTTCCCGCACCTGCGTGTGCGGCCCGCCCGCCTTCGGGAACGGGTAGGCGAGGTTGCCGTCCACCTCGAGTCCCAGATAGTCGTTGAAGTAGAAGGCCAGTCGGCCGCCGCCGCCAAGCTGGTTGTCGAGCTGAAAATTCTTGTCATAGCGGTTGTAGCTGCCGAACCCGCTGATCTCGAGCTGGTGGGCATGCTGGGCGGCGAGCGAAGCGGCCCCCGCCACCAGCAGCACCCCAATGACACTGACTACCCGCATGGGACGACTCCTCGGTATCGAGCCAGGTCCGAAAAATGCCCCCCAAAATAGGGACTTCGGTCGGAAAACGCGATACCCCTTCGCTTTAAGCCTCGAAACCTTGAAAGTACTTGAGGGGCTGGGCAGGAACGCGCGCCCCAAAACCCGAACAAATGCCGAAAAGCGAGGGGTCAGATCAGGCCGAGGCGGCCGCCCACCCGCTTGAAGGCTTGGAGGGCGAAGTCGAGGTCCGCCTGTGTGTGGGCGGCTGATAGCTGGCAGCGGACCCGGGCGTGACCTTGGGGCACGACAGGGTAGCCGAAGCCGGTGACGAACACGCCCTCCTCGAGCAGCAGCTCACTCATCCGGATCGCCTTGGCCGTTTCGCCCAGGATCACAGGCACGATGGGCGTTTCGCCGGGAAGCGGCTGGAATCCGAGCCCCGCCAGTTGCCCCCGGAAGTAGCGCGCGTTCTCGTGCAGGCGCTGTACCAACTCGGGGTGACGCTCGAGGTGGCGCACCGCCGCGAGGGCGCTCCCTGCCACCGTGGGCGGCAGCGCGTTGCTGAACAGCTGCGGGCGCGAGCGCTGGGTGAGGTAGTCGCTCAGGGGCGCGGGGCCGGCGGTGAAGCCACCCGCGGCCCCCCCCAGCGCCTTGCCGAGGGTCGAGGTGATCACGTCTATCTCGCCCAGCATGCCGTGGTGCTCGGCTGTGCCGCGCCCCGTCCTGCCGAGCACCCCGGTCGCGTGAGAGTCGTCGACCGCGACGACGGCGTCGTACTTCCGCGCCAACGTCACGATGTCGGGAAGCTTCGCGATATCGCCTTCCATCGAGAAGATGCCGTCGCTGAAGATGAGCCGCAGCCGCGCGTCCCCCGCCGCCTTGAGCTTGTCCTCGAGGTCTGCCATGTCGGAGTGTCGGTAGACCGCTGTCTGGCACTTGGCGATGGTCTTCGCCAGGCGAATCGAGTCGATGATCGAGGCGTGATTCAGCTGGTCCGAGATGACGATGTCCTGCTCCCCCAGCAACGTGGGGCAGAGACCTTCGTTCGCGTTCCAGCAACTGCCGTAAGTGAGTGAGGACTCACATCCGACGAATTGGGCGAGCGCTGCCTCCAGCTCACGGTGGATTGTGAAGGTGCCGCAGATGAAACGCACCGAGCCCGTCCCGGCGCCGAACTGCTCGAGTGCGCGCTGTCCGGCAGCCACGACCTCGGGTTCGTTACATAGGCCCAGGTAGTTATTGGACGAGAGAATCACGACCTCGCCGTGCCCTTGCATCTTGACCCGTGCGGCTTGCGGCGACTCCAGGTAGTTGAGGCGCTTGTAGACGCCGTCGCGCTTGAACTGGTCGAGCTCGGCTTGGAGCCGGGTTCCGAACGTCATGCGATCTCCAAGATGATCTTGCCGGCGTCGCCCGAGCGGATCGCGGCCAGCGCCTCGTCGAACCGGGCCAAGGGGAACTGGTGCGTGATGACGGGGCGGGGGTCGAGCAGGCCGGTGGTGAGGTAGCGCCGCATCTGATGCCACGTCTCGTACATCTTGCGGCCGATGACGCCGTGCACGGTGATTCCCTTGAAGATGATCTCGCTGGCGAAGTCGACCGGAACCTCGCCCTTGGGGATGCCCAGCAGCTGCACCCGACCGCCCAGCCGGACCGCCGCGAACGCCTGGTGCAGGGCCGACGGGACGCCCGACATCTCGCACACGACGTCGGCTCCTTCGCCTCCGGTCTCCTCCATCACCGTACGGACGACGTCGTCGTGCGCGGCGTTGATGGTGACGTGCGCGCCCATCTGGCGCGCGAGCGCGAGGCGCGTCGGGTTCACGTCCGACGCGATCACCTTCGCCGCTCCCGCGGCGCGGGCGATGCCGACCGCGAAGCAGCCGATCGGGCCGCACCCCACGATGAAAACGGTGCTGCCGGGAATGTCCGCGGTCAGCACCGCGTGGAACGCGTTACCGATCGGGTCCATGACGGCCCCGACGGTGGTCGGGATGCCGTTCAAGGGCAGCACATTGGTCGCGGGCATCGCGATGTACTCGGCGAACGCTCCATCGCGGTCCACGCCGATGATGCGGGTGTTGCGACAGATGTGACCGTTGCCGGTGCGGCATTGCATGCAGTGCCCGCACACGATGTGCCCTTCGGCGGTGACGAGCTGCCCCGCCTTCAGCTCGGCCACGCCGTCGCCCACGGCGACGATCTCGCCCGCGAACTCGTGGCCGATCACGAGCGGCGGCCGAAGGCGTCCTTGCGCCCAGGCGTCCCAGTCGGCGATGTGCAGGTCGGTGCCGCACACGCCGGCGTGGCGGACGGCGATGAGCACCTCGCCCGGCCCGGCGGTCGGTTTCGGCACGGTCGTCACCTTCAGACCGGGGGCGCGCTTCTCCTTTACGATCGCGTGCATGTGAGCTCAGGATGGGGACCCCGGGCCACCGGCCCGGAGTCAGCCGGGCGAACCCACCTCGGGGCGGCTGACCCCGGGGCGATGCCCCGGGGTCCCCGGGAGCGGTCGGCTGGATGTGTCAGAAGATCGATCGCGTAAACCCGCCGTCCACCTGCAACACGGCGCCGGTAATATAACTGGCCCGATCGGACGCCAGAAACGCGACCGCGGCCGCGAGCTCGTCGGCGCGTCCCATGCGTCCGAGCGGGATCGTCGCCACCATGTCGCGCATCACCTCCTGCGCAGCCCGGCGCTCCCGCTTGGCGCGCGTCTCGGTGAGCTCGGTGATCCGCTCGGTGGCGATGAAGCCCGGGCATACGACGTTGACCGTGATGCCGTCGGGCGCGACCTCATCGGCAAGCGCCTTGGCGAAACCGAGCACGCCCGCGCGCGCGGTGGTGGAGAGGATCAAGCCGGGGAGCGGCTGCTTCGCGGCGACCGAAGCGAGGCACACGATCCGCCCCCATTGCAGCTTTCGCATGATCGGCACGGCGGCGCGCGCCAGGTGCACGGCGGAGAGCAGGTTCAGCTCGACGGCCCGGTGGAACGCTTCGCCGGTTTGCTGGCTGAACGGCGCCGCCGGCGGGCCGCTGGCGTTGCAGAACAACACGTCGAGCCGGCCCAGCTCGTGCAGCACCCGCTCCACCAACCCTTCCGCCTGGGCGGGTACCCCGACGTCCGCGACGAACGCGGTCACGCTCTGCCCCGTCTCGGCGCAAAGCTGCTCGGCCGCGCGCTGGACCGCGTCGTCGTGACGGCCGTTCACCGCCACGCGGGCGCCTTCCTGCGCCAGGGCCTTGGCCACGGCGCGGCCCAGGCCCTTGGTGCTGCCGCACACGAGGGCGACTCGACCGGCCAACCCCAGATCCATGGGGCGGGAATTTACGGGAGAGGCGCTGCCCTGGTTAGAAGCTCAGCCCACTACGGCGACGTGTGCCGCTTCGATCCGCACCGCGCAGCACTTGAGCTCGGCCATCTTCGCGTACGGATCGAGCGCCGGGTTGGTGAGCAGGTTGGCGGCCGCCTCGCGGAAGTGGAATGGCACGAACACCTGACCGCGCGCCACCCGGTCGGAGAGGCGGCACGAGATGACCAGGGAGTTGCGCCGGGACGTGACGCGCGCCAGATCACCCTCGTCGAGCCCGAGCGCGGCGGCGTCGGCGGGGTGGATCTCCATGATCGGCGTCGGCTCGCGCTGGTCCAACCCCGTCGCCCGGCGGGTCATCGTGCCGGTGTGCCAGTGGTACAGCAGCCGGCCCGTGTTCATCACGAACGGGTACAGGTCGTCCGGCAGCTCCACCGGCGGCGCGTACTCGACGGGGACGAAGGTCGCCTTGCCGTCCTCCGTGGGGAACCGGTCGTCGAACAGGAAGGCCGTCCCCGGGTGCTCCGGCATCGGCACGGGATACTGCAACCCCGCGCCTTGGAGCCGCTCGTAGGTCGCGCCCGCCCACGACGGCGTCACGCGTGCGATCTCCGCCATGACCGCCTGTGCGCTCTCGAAAGAGGTCTTGAGCCCCAACCGTTCCGACAGCTCGATCAGGATGCGCAGGTCGTGACGCGCGTCCCCCGGCGGGTCCACGGCCTGCTGAGCCAGCTGGATGCGCCGCTCGGTGTTGACGAAGCTGCCGGTCTTCTCGGCGAAGCTCGAGCCGGGGAGTACCACGTCGGCGTAGCGCGCGGTCTCGGTCAGGAAGAGGTCGTGCACCGCGAGGAACTCGAGCTCCCGGAACCAGTGCTCGGCGTGGGCAATGTCGGGGTCGGAGATGATCGGGTTCTCCCCCATGATGTACATCCCGCGGACGCCGCTCTCTTCCTTGACGATCTCGGTCACCATGAGCCCCTCCTTGAGCGAGAGGGACTCGGGTGCCACGCCCCAGACGTGCGCGTACTCCGCCCGGTTCTTGGGATCCGTCACCGAGCGATAGTCGGTGTAGACGAACGGGATCGCGCCGACGTCGGACGCGCCCTGCACGTTGTTCTGGCCCCGCACCGGCATCATCGCGGCGCCCCAGCGGCCGATCATGCCGCACGCCAGCATGAGGTTGAGGAGCGACGCGACCAGGTCGGTGCCATTGGCGTGCTGCGTGAGCCCCATCGCCCAGAGCGTGCTGGTGTTCGGGCCCTTTGCGTAAATCTCCGCCGCGCGAGCGATCAGGTCGGCCGGAACCCCGGTGATCTTCGCGGCGACCTCCGGCGTCAGCGCTTGGACGGACTGCCGCAGCTTGGTGAAGTCCTTCGTCCGGTCGGCGATGAACCGCTTGGCTTCGAGCCCCCGGGCGAGGATGTGGTTGAGCATGGCGCTGAACAGCGCGACGTCGGTGCCCGGCTGCATCTGGAGGTGGATGTCGGCCCGCCCGGCGAGCTCGGTGCGACGCGGGTCGGCGACCACGAGGGTAGCGCCGCGCTCGTGCGCGCGCTTGATCGCCGCGCCGAACACCGGGTGCGACTCCGTCGTGTTGGCGCCCGCAATGAAGATCACGTCCGCGGCGTGCTCCACTTCGCGCATCGAGCCCGACGCCGCCGAGGTGTGCAGCGCCCGTTGCATCGCCGCGACCGAAGTGGAGTGACACAGACGTGTGCAATGGTCGATGTTGTTGGTCCCGAGCGCCGCGCGGAACAGCCGCATCAGGAGATAATTCTCTTCGTTCGAGCACTTGGCCGATGAGAAGCAGGCGAGCGCGTCACCGCCGTGCGCGCGCTTGAGGCGCAGCAGCTCCTGTGCGGTGAGCTCCATCGCCTCGTCCCACGTCGCCTCGCGGAACGGCTCGTACCACGCAGGCGGCGTCGCCACGCGATCGCGGATGTCCAGGTCGATCCGTTCGAGCAGCGACATTTCGCGCAGCGACTTGCCGGCCGAGCGCGGCGGGCCCGCCGGCTTGGCGTTCTGGCCCTCGCCCTCGATCGTCTGCCACGGTCCGCCGCGGCGGTCCACGCCGGTGGGCCCGCGCCACACCCAGCGGCCGCCCTCCTTCACCCACGCCTTGCGAATCAGCGGCTTGGTCAGGCGGTCGCGGTGTTGCGGGAAGTCGTAGCCAAACCGGCCCTTCACGCAGGTCGAGCCCTGGTTGGGTGTGTCGAGCTCGATGTCGGGAGAAGTGACGCGCAGCACCTTGTTGTCGGCGACGTGCAGGTCCACCTGACAGCCCACACCGCAGTAGGGGCACACCGACCGCACGACCTTGTCTGGGTGGCGGATCTGTGCCGGGGCGAAGCGCTGCCGCGGCATCACTTCGAAGATCGCGCCGGTGGGGCAGACCCGGACGCACTCGCCGCACCAGGTGCACCCCGCCTTGTCGGGGTCGCCGTCGGCCCCGACGATGATCTCGGTGTGCTCACCGCGCTGGCCGACGTCGAGGACTCCCACGACCTGAATGTCCTCGCACGCCCGCACGCAGCGCGTGCACAGGATGCAGGTGCTCATGTCGTGGCGGATCATCGAGTCGCCCGGGCGCTCGTCGCCGTGGCGGAGCGGGAGGTCGCGCTGCGCCGGCGGCGTCGGCACGACGCCATACCGCACCACGTACTGCTCGAATTCGTTGCGCGGCCGGGCGCGGCCGCCGTTCAGCAGATGGTCTCCGGGGTAGCGCTCGAGTAGCAGGCGGAGCACGCCCTTGCGGTTCTCCACTGCGGCGTGGGATTCCGTTTGGACCACCATCCCGCCCGCGACCTTGGTGGCGCAGGCTGGCAGCAGCTTGGCCTGTCCCTCGACCGACACCAGGCAGATCCGGCAGTTGCCTACGATAGGGAGCTTCGGATACCAGCACAGCGTGGGGATGTCGGCTATTCCGCCGGCGCGGGCGGCGTCGAGGATCGTCTGGTCGGGCTGAGCGGTGACGGTGCGACCGTTGATGGTGAGGGTGAGAGTGGGGGTGGAGGCAGCCATAGGATGAAGCTTAACCCGCACGCCCCGGTCGGCAACCCTAAGTGCTTGCCGCACCGCACCGTATGAGGCTGCCGCAGCGCGAAGGCCGGCGCTGGGCCGGCCCTTCGTTTTACTTAGGCGTCAATGTGCTCGGGCAAGTGGCGGTGCGTGTGATCGTCCGCCCCGCCCTCGTCGGTGAACCAGCAGTACGCCCAAATCTTCGCGGGGCGGAGCATTTGCCGGCCCACCCGTAGGATGATGCCGATCGGCTCGTCGTCAAGGACTAGGGGGAGGCTTGTCATGGTCGTCGTCCGTCATCCGTAGTCAGTTATCCGCCCCCCAAGCAAGCCGCCTGCCGTCGGCGCTGGCGGGTTAGTGATTGACGGACAACGGATTACGGATGACGAGCAGAGGGGCAGTGCGGCAGAGTGGTCAGTCCGACACGTTCACTGCCGTGTCCACCTGACGCTCGGGTTTAGTCGCGGTGAAGCCGGCCCCCGCCTTGGTGCGGCGGCGGCGAGCGATATGCCACCCGCCGTACTGGGCCTGGAGCGCTTCCGGAGCGAGCGGGATCACTTCTCGGGCGGTGGCGCTCGCGAGTACGACGTGCACGCCACCCGGTGGCGTGCGGGTCTTCAAGTCGGCGATGACGGCGTTCCGGTCGCGGGCCCGGGCCGGGGCGAGCGCGGCCGGGTCCAGGACCACGAGGCTCGGCGCTACGTCGGGCAGCCAGCTGCCCCAGTTGATCACCAGTGCGTGGAACCGGCCGGCCAGCTGCTCGGTGACGGCGCGGCCCTCGGCGGCCTCGATGGCGCCGAGGTCCTGATCGAGCAGGAACACTTCGGCGTCGTGAGCCGCGAGGTACAACGCCGCAGGGAGCGCCGCGGCGCCCATGACCAGCGCGACGTCGCCCGGCTCGAGGCGCGACGCGCAGCGAACCAGCGGGCCATCCGGCTCGAGGCCCCAGTGGGTCGGCTCGCGTTGGGCGGCGCGCAGCGCGCGGTGCTTCAGGCGCCAGCGGGGAAACGCCGGCAGCCGCAGCCGCCGCGCGATGATCCGGTCCACGTGCTCGAGCAGTAACACCTCCGTCAGGAGGTACTGGCCGGCCGAGCTCTCCTCCAGCTCGCGCACCGCCTCGTCCCCGATCTCGAGCAGCTCCTCGCGCGACAGCGTGTTCTTGTACTCCTCGATGCGCTGCAGCAGGAACTCTTGGTACTCCTGCTTCAGCGAGCGGGGCGGCCGGCGGGCGATGCGGGACTGCTGCGCTTGGTTGAGTGCGTTCAGCATGGCTCGACGTGCACCGTTACCTCGTGGAGTTGGAGGTCCCGTTTGAGCCGCTCCTCCACCTGATCCGCGATCGCGTGCGCGGCGGCGACGTCGGCCTCGCGGTCGACGCCGATCGTCACCTCGGCGTAGCGCAGGTCCGACGGCCCGCGCGACCGGATGCCGTAGGCGCTCTTCACGCCGGGGACGCGCTCGGCGGTTTTCTGGATCTCGTGCGTCGGCAGGGCGCGCTGGTCGACGAGCACCGGGACGGTTCGCACCAGGATGCGATAGGCCACGAGCACGATCAACAGCGCGACCACGATGGCGACGGCGGGGTCGGCCCACCACCACCCCTGGCGCGCGAACAGCACGCCGGTCAAGACGCCCACGGTGATGAGCGCGTCCACGCGGGTGTGCGCCGCGTCCGCGACGAGCAACTCGCTCCTGAGCTCGCGGCCGCGCCGGTTCTCGTACCATGCGATCACGACGTTGACGCCCAGCGTGAGCACCAGCACCACGAGCTGGAAGTCGGTGACGCCGACCGGGTGCGGCCCCTGCAGCAGCTCGTTCACCGCTCCACGGATCAGCTCGAAGCAGGTGATCGAGAGGAAGCCCACGATCCCCAGGGCCCCGAGCGTCTCGAACTTGCCGTGTCCATAGGGATGGTCCTCGTCGGGCTCCTTCGCCGCCACCCGCACAACGATGAGGGCGAGGACGTTGTTCAGCGCGTCCACCGACGAGTCGAGGGCGCTGCCGAGGATGGCGAGCGACCCGGACTTCAAGCCCACGAAAGACTTGGCCCCCACGACGATCAGGTTGGCGACGAGGAGGCCCAGGAACACGCGGCGGACGAGGGCGGTCTCGGGGCGCCCCTCCCCTCCGGGCCGGGCAAGCGGCATGGGATGCAAGCTTGTAAGTGGGGCCGTTTTAGTCAACGGCCCGGAGCAGCATTCCCTTGAGATACCCGGTCTCCGGGACGTTGAGGAGCTCGGGGTGGTCCCGCCCGGCGCCCGTGAGCGCGAGCAGCTCGAGCCGCCGTCCTGCGTCCCGGGCGGCGGCGGCGAGCATCTCCGCAAACACCGAACGGTTGACGTGGTACGAGCAGGAGCAGGTGAAAAGCACTCCCCCGGGGGCGAGTAGACGCATGGCGCGGAGATTGATCTCCTTGTAGCCGGCGAGTGCGCGGGGCACGCTCTGTTTGGTTTTCGCGAAGGCGGGCGGATCGAGCACGATGGTATCGAAGCTCTCATCCCGTTGGTCGAGCTCCCGCAACAGGTCGAACGCGTTGGCCTCACGCCACGTGATGTTGGTGAGCCCGTTGAGGGCCGCGTTCTCGGCGCCGCGCGCCAGCGCCTCCCCGCTGGAATCGACCGCCGTCACGGCGGCGGCGCGGCGGGCCAGGTGCAGCGCGAACGAGCCGTGGTAGGTGAACAGGTCGAGCGCCCGGCCCGGGCCGGCGTACGCCGCGACCAGCGCCCGGTTTTCCCGCTGGTCGAGGAACGCTCCCGTCTTCTGGCCGGCCCGCGGGGCGGCGAGGTAGCGGATGCCGTGCTCCTCGGCGGCCACCGTCTCCGGCACCGTGCCGAACACGGGCACGACTTCGAGCGGCAGTCCTTCGTGGCGTCGGATCGCGACGTCGTTGCGGAGCAGGATGCCTTGGGGCGCGAGCGCGGCTCGGATCCCCGCCACCACGTCGTCGCGCAGCTGCTCGATCCCTGCCGACAAGAGCTGGGCCACGACGTACGGCCCGTAGCGATCCACCACCAGCGATGGCAGGCCGTCCCCCTCGGCATGCACGATGCGGTACGCAGTGGCCGGGATGGCGGTGCGCCGGCCGGCGGCCGCGGCGATTCGATCGGCCCACCAGGTCGCGTCGATCGACTCGAGCCCCGGGGCGAGCAGGCGCAGCCGGATTTCCGACCTAGGGGAGTAGAGGGCCTGGCCGAGGTGCCGCCCGCGGCGGTCGGTGACGGCGACGACGCCAGCCACATCGCGCGGCTCGTCATACACGTCCGTGCGGTAGATCCAGGGATGGCCGGCTTGCCAGCGCGCCGCGCCCCGGGCCGACACGATGACCTTGGTCACCGGCTGACCCTGGTCCACACGTTAGGGTGCCTTGGGAAAGGTGCGCACGGACCGGCCGTCAGCCGTGAGTACTTCACGGACCTCGCCACCGCCTTGGCGGAATCCGTGCAATTCGACGCGGGGCGCGCCGATCCGTGGGATCGGGGCGGTAATCAGCCAGCCGCGGATGAACCATGCCCCGGTCGGCAATCGATCGAATTCCACGCGCCCGCCGATGTGCTCCGCAGGTATCCAGGCAGCGAGGTTCGTGTAGTGGTACTCGAGGAACTTGAGCTCGGCCGTTCCTCGGTCGAGCCACAGCACCCCGGCAATATCCTGGAGCCTGCGCCCGTGGGCTGGCTCGAAAGCGAGGCCGATCAAAGGCGTGGTATCATCCGCAGCTGATTGAAGTCTGAAGCAGTGGGAGCTGAGAAACGCTTCCGAGAGGAGGACAGGGATGTCCGGCGCGACGTAGACAGGACCGCCGGTCGAGTCGTACACGAACCCGCGCTGCGCCAGACTCTCAGGCGGCAAACTCACGAACGACCAGTCCCCGAACCCGACGTCGCTGGCCCGTTTTTCGTCCAGGGGGTTCAGCGCGGGATCGAGGGTTCGCCGGAACGTCTCCGTTCGGAACCGGTAGATCTTTCGCACGAGGGTCAACTGCGTGATGCTCAGTGCTTTCGCGACCTCTTCCCACAGGGTTGCGGCAGCCTCCCCTTCGGCCGGCCGGACGCGGCAACGGCTGCGCTCCTCCACGGTGATGCCGGCCAGTTGCACCGGGACCTCTGGCATCTCGATGCGGTAGTCCAGGGTCTGACCACGGGCCAGCTGCAGCGGAGGCGAGTCCCAGCGCCGGTACCCGATTCGCAGCGCGCGCAGGCGGTATTCACCTGGGCCGGGCGCTCGCAGCACGAAGCGTCCGTCGCCGGCCGTGGTGGTCCGGTCGCGTTCCCGCCCGGCTACGTCGAAGAGTAAGATCAGTCCGAACGGCACCTGCTGCGCGGTGGCGGCCGCGATCAACTCGCCGCGGATCGCCTGGGCTGGCGATCGGACCACGGCGCCTAAGCTCAACAGCAGCGTCGCGACCGCCGGTCCTCGCCTGACCACAGGGGTGTGTGCCTCGGCCCGTGTCGGAGTTCAGGACGGCGGCGGGCGGTCCGGCCGCAGCGTCGCCGCGTCGCGCAGGTACATATGTTTCAGCTCGCGCTGCGGCTTGGTCGTGTAGAAGTGCAGCAGCACGCGGATGCAGCGCGGTACGCCGTCGAGCACTGCGACCTCCGCGGCCCCGAGCAAGGGGACGTCGAGCCAGCCGAGTCGCCGCGCGGCGCGCGCCGGATACTCGGCGGTCAGGTCGGGGGAGGACGTGAAGATGGCGCTCTCCACGTCCTCCGGTTGGAAGCCGTTCGCCTGCTGCAACGCCCGCAGCAGCTCGTCGGTGGCGTTGAGGATCGCTTCGCTGGTGTTGGCCGTCGCGGTCGTCGCGCCGCGCAGTCCACGCAGGGTCTTGCTCATGGCACTCGCAGATCAGTTGCGCTTGATGGTGCTCACGGATGCCGACCTTCTCAAGGGGCGCGATCCGGTGGAGGCGTGTCGCCGAGCCGTGGCGGGTGGGGCCACCATGATCCAGGTGCGTCTCAAAGACGCGGCGCCGCGCGAGGTGCTCATCCTCGCGGTCGCGCTGGTGGGCGCCCTCGCCGTCCCGATCCTCGTGAACGACCGGGTGGACGTGGCGCTCGCCGCCGGCGCCGCCGGCGCGCACCTCGGCCAGGACGACCCGCCCCTCGACCGGCTGCGCCCCCACGTGCCGCCGGGCTTCCTGCTCGGCGTCTCGGTCGGCACGGCGGCCGAAGCGGAGCGGGCCCGCCCCTGGCCGGCCGACTACTGGAGCATCGGGCCCTGCTTCGCCACGCCCAACAAACCCGACGCGGGCCCGCCGCTCGGGCCCGCCGGGCTCGCCGCGCTGGCGCGGCACGCGCCCGGCGGTCTCCCGGTCATCGGCATCGGCGGTATCACCGCGGCTAACGCGGGCGCCGTCGTGCGCGCCGGAGCGGTCGGGGTGGCGGTAATCGGCGCGGTGTGGAGCGCTAGCGACCCGACCGCGGCGGCGCGCGCGCTGCGCGCTGCAGTTGCTTGACCCGCTGGATCGCTGCCAGGTGCTCGGCGTACGTGACCGAGAAGATGTGCTTGCCGTCGGGCTGCGCCACGAAGAAGAGGAACGGCACGGTCGCCGGGTAGAGGGCTGCGGCCAGGCTGGCGCGGCCGGGCTGCGCGATCGGGCCGGGCGGCAGGCCCGCGTGGAGATAGGTGTTGTAGGACGAGCGCACCGCGAGGTTCTTCTCCCGCACCCGCTTCAAGCGCCGGCCATAGGCGTAGCTCACCGTCGGGTCCGCCTCGAGCCGCATGCCGCGCTTGAGCCGATTCTGGTACACGGCGGAGATGAACGGCCGATCGGGGTCGTAGCGCACCTCGGCCTCGATGATCGACGCGAGCGTGACGAGCTGGTGCCGCGAGAAGCGGAGCGAATCGAGTCGGGCCTGCCACTCGGGGCTCCATTGCGCGATGAACTGGTGGGTCATCACGCGGACCAGCTCGCGCGCCCCGATGTGGAGCGGGAGCAGGTACGTCGTGGGGAAGAGGTAGCCCTCGGCGCTGGGCGCCTCGTCCGGCAGCCCGAGCCCGGCGAGCAGAGCGGAGTCCTCGGCCGCCGCCAGTACCGAATCGCGCGGAATCCTGAGCTGCGCCCTTGCGAGGTCGGCCACCTCGGCGAGCCGCAAGCCCTCGCGCACTGTGAACCGCTGCTCGACCCCGCGCCCGCGCTCCAGCGTGGCGACGACATCGCTCCACGACTCGTCCTGGCGCAACAGGTACACACCGCTCTTCAGGGACCCGCCGAGGCCGCGGAGCTTGGCATACAGCCGGAACGATCCGGGATGCGCGAGCACCCGGCTCGCGGCGAGGGAGTCGATAGCGGCGTCGAGGCTGGCGCCCGCTGGGATAGTCACGGTGGCGCGGGGGCCGTCGGAGCGCCCGCAGGCGGCGAGGGCGAAAAGTAGCGGATTTCGGATTGCGGATTTCGGATTGCGGATTCGAAGGGCGTGCGTCCAATCCGCAATCCGCAATCGCCAATCCGCAATCGCTCTCACGTCGCCCCTCCCCGCCTCGCATCGAGATAGTGTTGCAGCAAGACCGTGGCGGCGAGCGCGTCGACGTCCTCCTTGCGGCTGCGGGTCGAGCCCCCCAGCTCGCGGACCGCCTGGAGCACGCGCGCCGTGGTCATCCGCTCGTCCCACAGCTCGACCGGCCGCCCCGAGCGGCGCCCGATGTCGTCCGCCAGAGCGCGGGCCTGGCGGGCGGGCGGGCCCTCCGATCCGTCGGCCGCAAGCGGCAGGCCGACCACGACGGCGGCGACCGAGTGGTTGTCGAGCAGCGTGAGCAGCTGGCGCATGGGGAAGCGCTTGCCGGCGCGGCGGGTGAGGGTGGTGAGTGGCTGCGCGAGCGTCCGACTCTCGTCCGACAGCGCGAGGCCGATGCGGCGCTCGCCCCAATCCACTGCCAACAGCCGCCCTTCTGCGGTCACCCCTGGGCCATCGTCGCGAAGAAGTCGTTGTTCGTCTTGGTCCGCTTCATGCGCTCGAGCAGGAACTCGATCGCCTCGACCGGCGGCATGTCGGAGAGGAAGTTGCGGAGCAGATAGACCTTGTTGAGCTCTTCCTTGGTGAGGAGCAGCTCTTCCTTACGGGTGGAGGTGCGTTGGACTTCGATCGCCGGGTAGACGCGCCGGTCGGCGATGCGCCGGTCGAGGATCACTTCCATGTTGCCGGTGCCCTTGAACTCCTCGAAGATCACCTCGTCCATGCGGGAGCCGGTGTCGATCAAGGCGGTCGCGATGATCGTGAGCGAGCCCCCGCCCTCGATGTTGCGCGCCGCCCCGAAGAACCGCTTGGGCTTCTGGAGCGCGTTGGCGTCCACGCCGCCCGACAAGATCTTGCCCGAGTGCGGCACGACCACATTGTGGGCGCGGCCGAGGCGCGTGATCGAGTCGAGCAGGATCATCACGTCCTTGCCGTGCTCCACCAGACGCTTCGCCTTCTCGATCACCATGTCCGCGACCTGGACGTGCCGATCCGCCGGCTCGTCGAACGTGGAGGAGATCACCTCGGCCCCCTTCACGTTCTCTTCCATGTCGGTCACCTCTTCGGGGCGCTCGTCGATCAGCAGCACGATGAGGTAGATCTCGGGATGGTTCTCGATGACGGCGTTGGCGAGCTTCTGCATCAAGATGGTCTTGCCGGCCTTGGGCGGCGACACGATGAGGCCGCGTTGCCCCTTGCCGATGGGGCAGAGGATGTCCATCACCCGCATCGACAGGTCGCCGTCTGTCCGCTCCAGCCGAATCCGTTCCTCGGGATAGCGCGGCCGCAGGTTGTCGAAGGCGACGCGGTGCTTCGCCTTCTCCGGCTCCTCGCCGTTGACCGTCTCGACCTTGAGGAGCGCGAGATAGCGCTCGCCCTCCTTGGGCGGCCGGACCTGGCCCATGATCGTGTCGCCAGTGCGGAGATCGAACCGCTTGATCTGGCTGGGCGAGACGTAGATGTCGTCCGGGCCGTAGAGGTAGTTCCAGTCGGGGCTGCGGAGGAAGCCGTAGCCTTCCGGAAGGATCTCGAGCACGCCCTCGCCGCGGAGAACCGTGTCGGAATCGAGGAGCGATTGCTCGATGCGGAAGATGAGATCCTGCTTGCGGAGCCCTGAGTAGTTGGTGATGTTCAGGGTTTCGGCCATCGCGTGCAGTTCCGCGACGGACTTCTTCTTTAGTTCAGCGATATCCACGTGTGTGCAACTCCGTGTGCTCTACGGCGGGCGAACCCCGGGGATGGGGGAGTGAACGCGTTGAAAATGGATTCTTGGGAGTTTGAAGGGGTGCGGACCTATAGTAGGCCGCGACGGCCGCGCCGTCAAGTGCGGCGATGGACCTAAGCCCGTTTCTCCTGGCGTGGCGCACCGCCACCCTGCCTGACCGGGAAGTGATTGACGCGCTTGTACATCCGGCCCATGTCGAACCCTCGCCGGAGCTCGCCGCCGCGCTGCAGCGCTGGCCCGGCACGTACTACTGGTCTGACGAGCCGGAGGGACGCCATCTCGTCCTGACACGCCCGCTGGGGCGCCGCCGCCGCGAGGCTTGGGCGCTGCATCTGCTGCTCGTCGCCGCGACGCTCTTCACCACCACGTTTGTGGGTGCGGTGTTCCACGGCGCGATTCCCTTCGATCCCAACCCGCTGGCGCTCGTGCTCGGGACGTATCCCTTCCCACCCGACTTCGTGCGCGCCTGGGCGACCGGGTTGTCCTTCTCCGCGCCACTCGTCGCGATCCTATTGTGCCACGAGCTCGGCCATTACCTGACGGCGCGGCACTATCAGCTGGACGTGTCGCCGCCGTATTTCATCCCGGTGCCGCTCGTGCCGTGGTCCATCGGCACGATGGGCGCGTTCATCCGCCTGCGCACCGTCGTGTCGGATCGCCGCCAGCTGCTCGACGTGGGCGTCGCGGGACCGATCGCGGGGCTCCTCGTCGCGGTCCCGGTGTTGTGGCTCGGGCTGCGACTCAGTCACGCGCTGCCGGGGCAGGGATCGGAAACCGGCATGCTCCTCGCGTTCGGGTCCGAGACCGCCGGCCTCGGTGACTCGCTCATCACGCTCGCACTGCGGCGCTTGCTGTTCGGCGCCGCACCCGCGATCCTGCTCCACCCCGTGGCCTTTGCGGGCTGGCTGGGCGTGTTCGTCACGATGCTGAACCTGCTCCCCATCTCCCAGCTCGACGGTGGGCACATCTTGTACTCGGCGCTGCCGCGCTGGCATCGACGCGTGGCGCTCGGGTTCTGGGTGCTGGTCGTGGCGCTCGGCGCCCTCTGGAAGGGGTGGCTCCTGTGGGGAGGGCTGGTGCTGCTGCTGTCGCGCGGCCGGCTGGGCCATCCGCCGGTGCTCGACGGGCAGCGGCCACTGCCACGGTCGCGCTCGCGGCTCGCGTGGGCTGCGCTGTTGCTCTTTCTCGTCACGTTCACGCCGGTGCCGTTTCGGCTCTAGGGGCTAGGGGCTCGGGAGTAGGGGTGCCATTCCCGAGCCCCGAGCCCCCAACCCCGAGCCCCCAACCCCGAGCCCCAGTTCTATTGCGTAAGTATCGCCGGTCTATATCTTTGGACAAACCAGCCCGAGCCCCCAACCCCGAGCCCCAGTTCTATTGCGTAAGTATCGCCGGTCTATATCTTTGGACAAACCAGCCCTACGGTCATGCATGCCCGCACAACCGGCACGCTCTGGCGCACCCGATCCCAACGACGCAGTCGTTCACGACCTCCCCCCCATCCGATTCGACGGACAACTCATCGCCATACGTCTCACGGTACGCCGCAGCGAGGACGGCATCTGGCGCGGCCGCATCCTGTTCGGAGCGCCCGATACCGAGGCTGAGCGCTCCACCGCCGAAATCTTCTGTGCCACCTCGGAGCCGGACCTGTGGCAGTCGGTCCGCGACCTGCGGGACCACCACCTCCGTGATCTGTATCGCTCGCTGCTGTGATGGCCCCCCCCCTCGGCGACCCGCTGCATAAGCTCCGGCATGACCTCGCCAACCCGCTGGCGGCTGTCCTCGCGGAAACGCAGCTGCTGCTCCTCAACGCCGATCGCTACGACGCAGAAACGGTCGGGAGCCTGAAGCAGATCGAGACCCTCGCCCGCAAGATGCGGCAGATCCTCCAAGACCTGGACAAGTGAGCCGGCGGCACCGCCCGCGGTACTGCCCGGCGGCGCGCTGGTGGTGCTCGCGCCGATTGAGCGTCGTGCGCGACCGGTGGCTGCGGTGGCCTCGGGTGCGGCATGCCTCTCGGGGCTTCCCACCCTGAAGTGGGCTCGGCCCTGGCTTCAGCCTGGGGACGGCGCCGTCTCGATCTGTCTCAGGTAGCTCAACCCGCTCCAGAGGTAAAGGGCTAGCAGCGCCGCGGTCGAAGCACTCACGGCGTACTTGAGGGCCGCCGGCGCGTCGCTCGCCGACAGCAGCCCCTCGATGGTGCCGGCGAGCAGCAGCAGCGAGACGACGGCGCCGATCATCCGGGCGGCGATGCGGCCCTGCAGCACGAGCGCGTCCTTTCGCGTCAGGTCGCCGGGGAGGAGGAGCGCGCCGGCGAGGCGGAACCCGGCGCCGCCGGCGATGAAGATCGCCGTCAGCTCGAGGACCCCGTGTCCCGCGACGAACGTCGTCAGGTACCCGCCGGCGTGATAGTTGACGAACAGGCCGAGGCCCATGCCGAGGCTCGCGCCATTGCCGACCAGCACCAGTGCGGTCAAGGTGCCCGCCAACATACCCCCCACGAACGCCCAGAACGCGACAGCGATGTTGTTGCTGATGATCGCCGAAGCAATGACCGGGAGGTCCTCCTTGCGCGACTGGCCGTAGCCGATCCCGCGTGCTGCGTGGTCCGCCGCCTGCTCGGCGCGGCTCACCATCACGGGTGGGAGGACGTCGTCGGCGAGCTCGGGCCGCCCGCGGATCACGCCGTATCCGATGATCGCTGGGACCGCAAAGAGCAGGGACGCCGCGAGCACCTGGCGCCACGACTGGACCACCGCGGCGGGGAAGTCCCGCAACAGGTAGCGGGCGACGGGTGCGCGGCCGCGGCCGCGCGCCCGGTACAGAGCGTTGTGTCCGGCGCTCACCACCCGCTCGAGATACTCGATGACGCGCGGGTCGACCCCGTAGGTTCGAGCTCGGGCGAGATCGGCGGCGACCTCGCGATAGCGCGCGGCGAAGGCCGGGATCTCGCCCGGCGCCAGAGCACCGACGCCGGCGTGCTCCATGCGCGTGGCGACGGCTTGGAAAGCGGCCCAGGCGTCGCGCTTCCCCGCCACGAACCGCTCCGCCGTGACGGTGGTGCGTCCGGCGGCCCCTGCCCGAACCCGGGTCGCGAACCGGCTCCCCCGCTTGCGCTGCTCCGCGGCGTGGAGCGCCGCGAGATAGGCATCCGCGTCGGCGGTGCGACGGGGGATGCGGTCCTGGAAGCGGCGCGCCAGCTCCGTGGTCATGCGTAGCTGGAGCGCGGGATCGAGCTGGCCCGCCCGCGCCAGGAACCGATCGAGCAGTCGGAACTCGTCGTCGCTGAGCTCGGGCGGGCCCGTCTCGACCGGCTCATCAGCCGGCAGCGGTGCCGGCCCGAGCCCCCAGTCCGCCGGGCGATCCCGCACGACGATGGTGCCCGCTGCCAGATCCCCGAGGCGCTGGTTGCGGTTGTGCAAGAACACCATCACCAGCCCGGGCAGGAACGGTAGCAGGGGGAAGTAGCAGTCGAGCAGCCGGACCAGGTTGCGCACGATGGCCGCCGTGGGCGTGACGGCACGGCCGGTCTCCATGACGACGCGGATGCCGAGCAGTTGCTTGCCCAGGGTGCGGCCGCCGTTCAACGCTTCCAGCAGGATGAAGTAGCCGAGCAGGCCGAACCCGAGGAGGAGAAGGACGACCGCCAGCAACCACCCCTCGAGCGCTGCTCCGGGGCGCGCCAAGATGATGACGACCACGAGCCACCACAGCGCCAGCGACCCGAGCGCCGTGACGACGGTGTCGACGAGCGCGGCGGCGGCCCTCGAGCCCACGCCCGCCAGCTCCAGGTGTACGGCGACGTGCTCGGGGGTCTCGATGCCGAGGCGCTGGCGCAGCTCCTGAGGTGCGGTGGGGCCTCGCGCTGGCGCGTTCACGTCCTCATCTTAATCGCGACACCGTCACCTGAGCGAGTCGCGATGCCGGACCTCCGACCCATGGACTTTGGCGAGATCCTCGACGGGTCTCTCATGATCTACCGCCGGCATTTCGGGTTGTTCTTGAAGCTGTCGATGGCGGCGCTGTCCGTCCCGCTCGTGCTGCTCGTGTACTTCGGACTGCAAGCGGTGGCACTGCTGCAGCAGAACCCGCTTCGTGCAGTCCTGTATCTCCTCCCCGTCGGCCTGGTCTACTACGTCGCGGCCCTGGTGCTCACCGCCGGCACGATCCGCGTGATCTCCGACTCCTACCTCGGCCGCGAGCCGCAGCTGCGCGACGCGCTCGCGCTGGGATGGTCGAAGATCTGGCCGCTCACCGCAGTGGGGTTCGGCAAGGGCATCGTGCTGATGCTGATCATCCTGGGCGTAAGCGTCGTCGCGGGTGTGGGCGCCACGCTGGTGAAGGGCGCCGGCGCGCTGCTGATCGTGGCGCTGGTGCTGGTCGGCTGTTGGTTCACGGTCTTCGTGGCCTGCGGGTACGGCGTCACTACACCGGTGGTCGTACTGGAAGATCTACGAAGCTCGTTCGACGCGTTCGGCCGGTCCTGGGAGCTGACCAGAGGGTTCAAGTGGAAGGTGCTGTGGCTCGCCGTGGTGGCGGTGCTGCTCACCAACATGCTTCCGTCCCTCGTGTTCCGCGGGCTCGGCGCCGCGTTTCTCGGATCGGTACCGCCGCTCGGAGTCGCGCTCACCGCAGTGGGATACGTGGCGCCCGTTGTGCTGGCCCCGGTGCTCGCCGCCGTGATCACCCTGATGTACTACGATCTGCGGGTGCGCCGCGAGGCGTTCGACCTGCAGGTTCTGGGTCAACAGCTGGGGATCATCTGACGGGCGAGCTGAGCGCCGCGTTGCAGGCGGTGCCGCCCGCCGATTCGCTGCGGCGCGCGCTGGGCGAGGTATTCGCGCGGCCGGAGTACGCCTGGGGAACGGGGGAGGGGCGGGGTCCGTTCGACTGGCTGCGCGAGCTGTGGTTCCGGCTGCTCGACTGGATCGGCACGATGCAGAGCGCCCACCCGGCGGGGTTCAAGCTGCTGCTCGCGGCGCTGATCGCCGTCCTCGCCGGTCTGGTACTGCACATCGGGTACGTGGTCTGGCGGATCACCCGCCCGACGACGCGGTCCGCGGCTGGTGCGGTGCAGTCGGGAGGAGGGCTGCGGCTCGAAGACGCGCGGGCCCACCGCGAGCGCGCGGACGAGCTCGCTCGGGCGGGGCGCTACGCCGAGGCACTGGCTCACCGGTTCGTGGCACTGCTGCTCGAGCTCGAGCGGCGCAACGCGTTGAGCTTCCATCCGTCGAAGACGCCCGCCGAGTACGTGCGCGAGGCGCGGCTCGACGCAGCGGGCGTCGCCTCCCTCGGGGATCTGGTGGCCCGGTTGTACGGTCACCTGTTCGGGGCCGTGCCCGTCAACGAGGCCGTGTACCGCGAGTTCGGGGCGGCGGCGGAGACGGTGTCCCGTCATGTCGCGCCGGCTTGAGCTCGGGCTAGCCCTGGCACTCGCGCTCGCGGTGAGCGTGGCCGTGGTCGCGGGGCGCCGGGGCAGCCAGCGTCCCGAATTCGATCTCCGTCCCTCCAGCTTGCTCTCCGGTCCCCTGGGGAGCCGCGCGCCGTACGACGTGCTGGCGTGGCTGCACGTCCCCGTGACGCGGCGGCGCACGCCGTTGTTCGATTTCGTGCGCGATAGCGAGGGCGGGCGAGCGGAGCGGGGGGAGCGGGGGGGGCGGGGGGGGGCGGCACCTGCCGTCCTCCTGGTGCTCGACCCGCCACGGCAGCTGTACGCCGCCGAGCTCGCCCAGGTAGTGCGGTTCGTACGGGCGGGCGGTGGCGTGGTGGCCGCCGGCCGGGGCGGAGGTATCACGCACTGTGTGGGCTGGCGCACGGAGAACGAGGCGCGCTTCCTGCCACGTGACAGCTTCCCGGTGACGGCGCCCGCGCCGGCGCTCGTGCTCCCCGCGGTCGTCGACTTTCTCCAGCCGCTGCGGGGCGACACGGCGACCGACGCCCGGCGCCGTCTGCGGGGCGGCGAGATCGAGCAGAACGAGTGCGAGACGCTGCCTGCGGCCACGCAGGACACGCTGCTGCGTCTCACCGACGGCCGCCCGGCGGTGCTGCGGCTGGAGTATCGCGGGGGCGGCCGAGTGACGCTCGTGGCCGACGCTGGGTACTTCCGCAACCGGGTGTGGCGCTCGACCGATGTCCCTTATTTCATCACGCCGCTCGTCCTGCCGGGCCGCCGGGGCAGGGTGGTGTGGGACGAATACCACCAGGGGTTCGGGCGCGGGGGCTCGATCACGGGCGTGCTGATCGCCTGGCTCACCGGAACGCCGGGTGGCTGGGCGATGCTCCAGCTCGTCGCGGTCCTCGTCGCCGGGCTCGCCGTGGCCGCGGTGCGGTTCGGCCCGGCCCGCCGCTCCGTGGCCACGCGGCGTCGCTCGCCGCTCGAGCACCTCGAGGCACTCGCCGCCGGGCTCGAAGGCGCGGCCGGCGTCGATACCGCGGTCGCGCTCACCGTGTCCGGGCTGCGCCGCCGCCTCGGCCGCACGGGCCTGCTGCGCGCCGACGAGCAGCGCTCCTGGCTCGCGGCCCTCGAACTGGCCTTGCCCACGGCGGCGGGACGCGACGCCGTGCGCCGGCTGCAGCGGATCATCACTCAACCCGGCGGTCCAGAGCGCGCGCTCGCGGCCGCCCAAGCCGTGGAGGACGTGTGGGAGCAGCTACGCCCGCCGACGACGCGCGCCGCATCCTAGCCGCGCTGCAGCAGGTCATCCTGGGACAGCAGGCCGCCACGCGCGAGGCACTGGTATGCCTGCTCGCGCGTGGCCATGTGCTGCTCGAGGGAGTGCCGGGGACCGCCAAGACGCTGTTGGTGCGCACGCTGGCGCTCGCGCTCGACGTCAAGTTTCAACGCATCCAGTTCACGCCCGACCTGATGCCCGCCGACATCACCGGCGTCTCGATCCTCACCGGGTCGCACGAATTCACCTTCCGGCCCGGTCCGATCTTCGCCGACCTAGTGCTGGCCGACGAGATCAACCGCGCGCCGGCGAAGACCCAGGCCGCGCTGCTCGAGGCGATGCAGGAGCGCACGGTGACGGTGGACGGCGTGAGCCACCCGCTCTCCGCGACCTTCACGGTCTTCGCGACCCAGAACCCGATCGAGTTCGAGGGCACCTATCCGCTTCCGGAGGCGGAGCTCGACCGGTTCATGGTCAAAGTGATCGTGGACTATCCCAGCGCCGCGGACGAGCAAGGAATCCTCGCCCGCTATGTCGCGGGTTTCGAGGCCGATCGGCCCGCCACGTATGGCGTGAGCCCCGTGACGAACGCCGCCGGTCTCGAGCGGCTCCGCGCCAGCGTCGAGGCGGTGCGCGTCGAGCCGCAGATCATGGCCTACATCACCGCGATCGTCCGTGCCACGCGCGACGCCGCCTCGCTCACCCTCGGCGCCAGCCCCCGGGCGGGCGTTTCGCTGCTCAAGGCGGCGCGGGCCGCGGCGCTGCTCGACGGGCGCGACTACGTGATCCCGGACGACGCCAAGGCACTCGCGCCCGCGGTGCTGCGCCATCGCGTGAGCGTGGCGCCGGAGCTCGAGCTCGAAGGCGTCACGGCGGACGCCGCCCTCAAGGCGATCCTCGATAAGACGGACGTCCCGACGACGTGATTCTCCTCACCCGGCGTGCGCTCTGGGTCGGCACGGCGCTCGCCGCCCTCGGGATCCTGGGCTTCTGGGTCCCCCGGGCGCTCGACGCGATGCTGCTCGCCGACGTCGCGCTGCTTGCCGCGGTGTGGTTCGACGCGCGGCGCGCCATCCCGTTGGGGTCGGCGGGTCTCACGAGCACCCGGGAAGCCCCGCCCGCGTTCTCCGTCGGGCGGACCGGTGAGGTGAGCTACCGCTGGGTCAACGCGACGCGCCGCTGGGCGCGCCTCCGCGTCCGCGAGGTGCGGCCCGACCTGCTCGGCGGCACCCAGCCCCCCCGCGAGCTGTCCGTTCCGCCGCGCGGCGAGCGACGCGAAACGCTCGCGGTCGTCCCCCGGCGCCGCGGGCGAGAGCAGGCGGGAGCATTCGTCGTGGACTCGATCGGGCCGCTCGGGCTCGGGTTGCGCCGGGGCACGCTCGCGGCGCCGTGGGACGCGGCCGTCTACCCGCCGCTCGTGCGCGTGCGACTGCGGGCGTCGGTCGCGCGGGCCGCGCGCCGGCAGCAGGGTGTCACACCGATCCGCCAGCTGGGCGAGGGGCGACTGTTCGAATCGTTGCGCGAGTGGGTGCCGGGGGACGACCTGCGCCACATCGATTGGAAGGCGACCGCCAAACGCCGCAAGGTGATCACGCGGCAATACGAGGCCGAGCGGCGCCAGCAAGTGCTGCTGGTGCTCGACACCGGCCGGCTGCTGACGGCGGAGATCGCCGGGGTGTCCCGGCTCGACTACGTCGTGCAGGCCGCGCTCGAGCTGGCGTACGTCGCGGCGCAGCATGACGACAACGTGGGGGTGATGGCGTTCGCGGACGGCGTCCAGCACTTCGTCGCACCGCAGCGCGGCCGGCTCGGCCTGAAACGCGTGCTCGACGTGCTGGCGACGGTGGAGCCGACGCTGGTCGAGCCCGACTACCCGGGCGCGTTCCGCTACCTCGCCGCACGCAACCGCAAGCGCGCCCTGACGGTGCTGTTCAGCGACGTAATCGATCGCTTCGCATCGGACGCCCTGGTGGCGCACGTGGCCAGCTTGCGTCCGCGCCACCTGCCGCTCGCGGTGACGCTCCGCAACCCGGAGCTCGACCAAGTGGCGGCGCTGCGGCCCCACGCGGCCCGCGACGCGTTTCGCAAGGCCGCGGCCGAGGAGCTGCTGCACGCGCGCGAAGAGGCGCTCGGGCGCATGCGACGCGC